>Ga0208411_1000599_pt1 | contig 27355 bp, 19 predicted proteins | sample ETN01SmetaG_4_FD_185793 | JGI IMG/M metagenome (GOLD analysis project Ga0208411, IMG submission 185793) | Marine microbial and viral communities from oxygen minimum zone, Eastern Pacific Ocean - ETNP2014F12-01SV261 (SPAdes) (version 2) | ecosystem: Environmental > Aquatic > Marine > Oceanic ... | reverse complement strand
AGGACAACAGAGAGAAATTGGGCTGCAATGGCAGTAGGTTCTAATGGGACAGTATGGGTTGGATTTCATTGGCAAAATTCATTGGAAATACCAGGCTTGACAACACGTTCAAGCGGTTCAGGATATATTGTGGCAAGTTGGTCACCAATCAATGGGTGGATGTCGGCAGATTCTATTGGATTTGACGATAGTCATTATGTGGATGTAGACATTGCTGTTTCTAATGGCGAGGTATGGTTTTCTGGGTATTGTTATGGCACCGTTTGGATGCATGGTAATAGTTACTCTGGTTCAAATTACGGAAATATTTGCATTGCAAAAAGAGACACCACAAATTCATGGAATAATATCTATCGCTCAGGCAATTATTACTATTACGAGGTAATTCTTGAAGCGATGACAGGACATCCAAATGGTGGCGTTGTATTTTGGGCAAAATCAGGACAATATAATGATCCTAATGGTGGCTCTAGAAATGTATTCCTGAGGGGTGCATTAGTTAGATTATTTTCATCTAATGGCACAATGTGGTGGATGGGAGAACCAACCTGTTCTAGTAGTACTAGTTCGAGCACATATTGTAGTTGGATTGAAAGTTTAGATGTAACAAGTTCAGGCGATGTATTCGTTTCTGGTTATTTTGAAAATGGTCTATCTTTTGGAAATTGCTGTTCAGTTAATTCGGGTGGCGGAACGGATGGTTTCCTAGCGAAATTCAATGCGAGTGGCTATTGGGATTGGTCAATATCTCTTGGTGGAACTTCAAATGACAAAATACTTGATGTCCGAAATATAGGTAATGGAAGCATTGCTGTTGTAGGCGATAAATCCGGAGTAATTAGTGTGGGATTAACAACACTTTCAGGCGCAGGAACTGGTTTTGTTGCTATGGCTGCCGATCAAGGAACTTGGGAATGGGCGGCCCAACCAACTGGTAATACAGTTATCCAGCAAGTCATACCAACAGGTAATGGCACCATAGAAGTGGCAGGCATACTCGAATATCAAAACTCAGCTAGAACATTTGGACTAGATTCACTAAATTCATCAGATGGCGATGATATTTTCCTTTCTCGAATGAGCGCAGATGCAGATGCAGATGGAATTACTAACAATCGGGATAATTGCCATCAAATTTACAACCCAAGTCAACAAAATTATGATTCTGATACAATGGGCGATATATGTGATTCTGATGATGATGGTGAAGGCATATTGGACATATTTGATAGCTGTCCCCAAGGGGCTCTTACTTGGTTATCAAACAATACTACAGACCATGATTCAGATGGTTGTAAAGATTCAATTGAAGATGATGATGATGATAACGACGCGATTAACGACATATCAGATGCATGTACTACTGGCGTATTGAACTGGACATCAAATGGAACCACAGATTATGATACAGATGGTTGTAAAGATTCCAATGAAGATTTAGATGATGATGATGACACAGTCAATGATACTGCGGATGCTTGTCCTAAAGGTAGTCTTGGATGGATATCTTCACCAACAACAGATCATGATGGAGATGGTTGCTTGGATAGCGCCGAAGATTCAGATGATGATAACGATGGGATAGATGATGAGTATGACACATGTCATCAAGGTGATTTGAATTGGACATCATCTAATCAAACAGATAACGATGGAGATGGCTGCCTTGATGCTACAGAAGATTTGAATGATGATAATGACCATTACCAAGATTATGACGACTCATGTCCTAATGGCACAGTTGGTTGGTATTCAGGTAGCATTACTGATTATGATGGCGATGGTTGTAAGGATTCAGATGAAGATTTAGATGATGATGCAGATGGTGTATTAGATGTCGATGATAATTGTCCTAAGGGTATACAAGGTTGGATAACTAATCCAACAGTTGATTTCGATTCTGATGGTTGCCACGATTGGAATGAAGATACTGATGATGATGGCGATGGAGTATCTGACCTCATAGACAAATGCTCGATGACACCTGCTGGAGAAGTTCCAAGTTCCGAAGGTTGTGCTGCGGGGGAAATCCCTGATGGTAATGCCGGTAGTAGCGGCAATACATCAATTGATTATACTGACAATAATACCTATGTGAATAACACATATGTGAATAACACCTATGTGAACAATACTTACCAAAACAATTCATTTGATAATGAGACATATCAGAATCAAACATTTGAAAATAATTCATATTCTAATGAAACCTTCCAAAACCAAACTTACCAAAATAATACAAATTTGAATCAAACAATAAATGAAGGAGACATATTGAATGAAACATCCGATGATAATACAAACGATTTAGTTTCTGATGAAGAATCACTTATTGGAATGTCCTGGGTGCCATTAATTGTCGTCATTTTGATGGTATTATTATTATTCATCCAAGCTTTACAATTAGTAAAGAAACCAGTAATGCCATCAGGGCCACCGGAAAGCATGTTAGCCGAACAAAGTGTATTTGATGATGTGGATTATACTTCTGAAGTAAGCAACTCTACAGATGATTTTGTAATTGCAGAAGATCCAGTGGTTGAGAACGAACCTCAACTAATTACAATGGAAGCGTCAACTCCTCCAGCAAATCCCGAAAATCTAACAATATCAGATGGATTCGAGTGGATTGAATGGCCAGAAGGAAGTGGGAAGAATCACTTCCGAGCAGAAGGGACTCAGGATGAATGGCAAGAATGGCCGATCGAATAACACGATAATGAGTAAAAAAACCACAAAAAGTAGTTGTGGCGCCCCGACCGGAATTTGAATCCGGGTCGAAGCCTCGACAGGGCTTCATGATAGGCCACTACACTATCGGGGCAACCGGTAGTTGCGGTCCAAACCCAACCGGTATTTAACGAGAACCCACCTCGAAGGTACGAGAGTCATGGCGCGAGATGAAGATTCAACTGATGGCGCGGATACAAAAAAACCCAAATCTGGCCCACCGAAAGGTCCCCCAGGTGGGCTACCAGGAGGTCCGCCCAAAGGACCACCTAGTGGCACCCCAATGGGTATGCCAATGGGTATGTTTCCAGGAATGGCCAAACCAGGAGCAACACCCCCACAAAGGCAATCAAAACCACCAAAAGTTACCGAGGTGGAAGATTCTTCTGAAGAAATAGAAGAGCCGGAAGAAGAAAATGAAGAAACATCCTCAGCTGTAGAAGACATAGAATCTTCAGAATCAACACATATCCAACCAGATGGGATGGAGGATATGATAGGCAAAGCGATAGCCCAAACTCCTATGTCTGAAGTAGAGGCCTTACGTTATGAAAATGAATCTCTAAGAAGTGCAGTTACTGGTGCTACAGGAATAATTGAAGAAATGGATTCTCCACCTATGCCCCCAATAGTTGGAGATGGATTCGTAATCCCCGCACACGTAGTCGGCGATTTTGTTAGAATTGGTAGACAACTTCAGCGAGAAGGTTTGTGTCATGCTACTTCAGGTAGTATTTCCACACTTTCACTCGATGAACCAAATCTTGTGCATATGACTAGATCAGGGGCCGCCCTTGGTCAACTCGATGAAAGACACATTATTTCTGGAAGGCTAGGAGGTAATGCACCACACGGCGCAGGCAATTCATGGCGAATTCATACTATCTTATTGGCGGTTGCATCATTAGAGCACAATGGTAGAGCTGCCTGTGCTCATTTGCCTGCTCCATATTCAACAGCGATGTCACTTGAACAAGATTTGTTTGTATTACGTCCTGTAGACAGTGCAGGAAAAGAGAGATTTGATTCAGTAGTTATTGTTGATTCAGATGATGTGGGTGAAGATGATTTCCTACGTCAATTATCTGAAGGATTGAATCAATCTAATTGTAAGGCAATTGTTGTTAGAGGTGCTGGAATTTATGCAGTAGGTGCAGATTTCAATGAAGCATGGGACAACGCCGCTGCAATAGAGCATAGTATGAAAATATCATATTTAACCCGCTTAGCAGGCATCGATAGTTAAGCGGCATGTTCATTGAACGAAGTCATTGCACAGTGGTTTGAGGGCCATGTCAGATCAACTAGTAATTGATGTTGTAGATAATGGTGGCCAGTGGACACACCGCGAATGGCGCATGCTACGTTATCTCGGAGTTGACACCCAAATAATATCCAATGAAACACCACTTTCTGAACTTAGGGAATTAGACGGTTTACTTCTTTCTGGGGGGGCAGCTCGCGTGGGTTTGACTGGAGAACTAGGGAATTGCGCAGAATACCTAACGCTCGAAATACCAATACTCGGGATTTGCGCAGGTCATCAATTCATGGCGCGCCATTATGGCGGAGATTGTGGCGAATCAGTAACTCCCGAATTTGGCGCCATGGTAATCACTCTCGTAGATGGTGGCGGGGGTGTGTTCATGGAAACACCAGAAACTCAAGTTGTTTGGGAAAGCCATAACGATGAAGTTACGATAGTGCCAGAAAATTTCCACATTACTGCAAGCAGCCCTTCATGCCGCGTTCAAGCGATGGAAAACAATGCTGGGACACGCTTTGGCCTCCAATTTCATCCAGAAGTTAATGATTCAGAATATGGTGCAAAGATAATGGAGAATTTCGTAGTTATCTGTAAAAAAGCCGCTTCAGAGTAATTTGTCTAAAGGGCGAGGTTGAAAAAGGGCGGGTAGGTCGCACGCACACATGGAACGAGCATACACATTTCTAGACGACCGAATGTTCACCTACAGGTGCATCAATATTAATTGCAAGGAGAACCATCGAATTAAAGGATGGACTCAGTGGATTGATTGTGAAGCGTGTGGGGCTAATGCCCTCCCCACAGAAATACTCTACCGCTGTCTAAAATGTGGAGCAATGGAAGCATTTAGTCAGGAAAAAACCGGAGTTTCTTGCCGAAGTTGTGGTTTCCGCATATTTATCAAACCCCGTCGCTCAGGAACAGATCCTGAAAAGGGCGGTAAAGCGGCCTACAAGATGATTAAAGCAGATTGAACAAAACTCATCAATCACCACATGCTCTCAGCATTTGATGGCAGGGCGAAAGTTAGTGTCAAGTGGCACCCCGTTTGAGAAAGTTGCAGGTTATTCAAGAGCCATAAGGGTGGGCAACGTCATCCATGTAGCAGGAACAACTGCTACAGATTCTGATGGTAATGTTCTTGCAAAAGGTAATCCTGTTGAACAATGTCGGATTATTATTGGTAGAATAGAGAAAGCACTGATAGAAGCAGAATCATCACTTTCAGATGTGGTGAGGACAAGAATATATGCAACAAGAGCAAAAGATTGCGATTCAATTATGAAAGTCCATGGTGATTTTTTCAAAGAAATACGCCCAGCTGCAACACTTGTCGTAGTTCACGAATTAGTAAATCCAGAAATGTTACTTGAAGTAGAAGTAGAAGCAATTGTTCAATGATGAATCTACCATGATTTGCGTTGAGTTCAAAGACTGTGAGCCTAACACTGAGGATAACCCCATGCCGAGTTGGTTAGAAAAACACGCCCCTCGCCGCTTTGACGAGCTTGCTTTTCCCGAGTCTATCCGTAATACTTTGACAACAGTTAGTCTTTCAGGAAGCCCCCCCCATCTTCTAATTACTGGACCCCCAGGTGTAGGTAAAACAGCGGCTTGGCACCTTGTTGCAAGACAGGTTCTTGGAGCGGGTTGGAAATCTACAGCGCATATAATTCAAGCAAGGGATTTAGCAGGTACAACCGGAGCGATGAAGAAATTTGAAGAATTTTTACGACCAGGTGGCCTTACATCAAAGGATACTCTAACCGGTCGTACAAGTCTTGAAGCGTTTGATCGAGGAATGTGGGATTCTTCGGTTGATGACGACCCACCTCCTGCAGGTGTAGAATTATCTGCTCCAGAAAAAGGAACAACACCAGTAAGTCGCCTAATAATAATTGAAGATGCAGATCATTTAGGTCCTAAAAGACAACCATACCTTAGAAGAATGATGGAATCAGAGTCAACATCATCTAGATTTATTTTCACTGCTAGAGCGCCTAGTAGAATAATGGATGCCCTCCGCAGTAGAAGTAAACACATACGAATCCCATCTACAGAATCAGATCGAATAGATTCGATATTGAAGCATATTTCAGCAAAAGAAGGAATTGAATTAGTAGACGGCATTCTTGGTGATATCAAATATGTTAGTGCTGGTAATTTAAGGAAAGCACTTTTTATTCTAGAATTATTAGCTAAAACGGACCAAATAAATGACCGCGCATCAGTACACAAATTAGTCGCAGCCTCAACTCTTCAAGGTGGCAGATTGATGATTGAAATGGCATTACGTGGACGCATCATTGAGTGGCGTTGGGAGGAGGTTTACGGCCGTAAGAAAAAGGTCTTATCAGGAGCAATGGCCGAACTTGACCGTTTAATGGGAGATTTAGCCTTAGATGCGGATGATATAATCTCCCAACTTCATCAAGTTATTACATCAGGGAGATTGATGTTATCTCCAAATTTACAAGATGAATTATTGTCTAGACTTGCTGAATGTGATTCTAGACTTAGCCGTAGTTCATATTCACGAATACAATTTGAGAGATTCCTCCATGAAGTTTCTGAAGCAGGACTTCGTCATGGCATGGTAATGCTTTGATTGCCACAACCGTCATCAAAGAGTGGTCAGTCGAAAGGCTGGGCGCGTGGCCCAGCTGGATAAGGCGGCGGCCTCCTAAGCCGCAGATCGCGGGTTCAAATCCTGCCGCGTCCGCTTTTTTTTTACTAAGCGTCTCGTAGAGACGCATGGCGTGGAGTTTATGATGCGACTACTTGTGGCGTGACCAATGGATGCATGGGATGTTGTAGTTGTAGGCGGATCCGTAGCCGGATTACGAGCAGCAATTTCCGCTCATGATTTAGGTGCAAATGTAGTAGTTCTTGAGGAAGGTGCAATTGGTTCAGGAGGCGCACCTACATCGGTTGAAGGGTTAGCAGTATCAAGTAATGAAGCAAATAACGATTCACATGCAACAGATACACTAGCAACAGGGGCGGGTGTTTGTGATGAATCAACAGTTAGAAAGAGAACAGGCGCAGCATTCGATCATTTAGCAGAGATGGAAAGGTGGGGTTTGGTTCTCCGCCGCTCATCTAGTGGTGCTCCCCATCTAGTATCCGGACCAGGCCATAATTATGCTAGGGTTGCAACTACTGGAGATACTACGGGCCGAGAAATATATTCTATTCTTCAAGAGCAATGTATGAAGCGCTCTATCTTGAGACGCAGCGATACACAGGCACTGTCATTAGTAATTGAAAATGACTCAGTAGTCGGTATTGTAACATTAGATGTCCAACGCGGTGAATTGGTGGCAATTCAAGCAAAATCAATTATTCTAGCAACTGATGGTTTTGAATCTGCATGGAATGGCGGTAGTGGCGGCACAGGACTTTGGTTAGCACAAGACGCAGGTGTCGAATTATCTAACATGGAATTTACCGCTTGGAACCCTTTATGCATGGAAATGCACGGATTACAGTTACCATTTGCTATCCTAAACGATGGCGCATCAATACGTTCTGCTTCTGGCGGTGACCTGGTCTTTTCACCAGATGGTGGTATATCTTCAGCATCACAATCTCTTGTTTCATCAGGGGAGCAATATGTCTTAGATGCTCGAGTATTAACTAGAGGTTCTTCAACATGGTATGGAGATACATCTGAAAGAGTATCTTCCCGCCTAGGCGGTCAATTAAGTGAGACGGTGATTCCAATTTCACCACGCGCCTCAGCCACTTTGGGTGGAGTTCCTTGTGACATAACTGGTAAGGTCTCAGATTTATCTGGATTATATGCTGCTGGAGATTGTGCTTGTAGTGGATTCCACGGCGCAGATATGGCAGTAGGAAACAGATTACTAGAATCTCTTGATGGTGGTTCTAATGCAGGAGAGGCTGCTACAGAACACGCTAACCATGCTAATTTTTCAGGTTTAGATTCAATAGATACATCATTGATGAATCTAGCAACCAAGTATGCAAATATGTTAGATGGAGGAGATTCCGGAAACACACGTGGCCAAGTTGCAAATCAATTGAATATCATTATGGGTGATTCAATGGGAATATCTCGCGACACAACATCACTCTCATCAGCCGCATCTCAATTATCCGAATTAGCGTCCACTCAAATATCACTTTCAGATGAAAGCCCAGTGATGAATACTGAATTGGTAGAAGTATTCCGTCTCGAGGGGTTAGTAAAAATTGCACACAGCGCAGTAACGGCAGCAGTATCTCGAGATGGCTCATGTGGTAGCCATCAATTAAATGGCGTTGAATAAATCAAATAGCCACAATGTTCACCATCATTAACAGGTTGGCGTAATCATGCAAACCAAGCCACTCTTGCTTTTTATGATGCTAATTTGCACTATTTTGTCTGGTTGTGTGAACCCCCCTGAAAAAATCCAATGTGAAGAAGGTCTGACTACGGTTGAATATCTTTCAGATCCAGATGAAGCAACAGTAGCTAACATCAATCTTGCAGATCTAAATGGCGACGGTATTGATGAAATCTTTTCGACAAGACCACTTGACGGCATAGTCACCCGCGCAACTTGCGACTCAAATGATTGTACAGAGCAGACCTTCAGTGAGAATCTTGTAGCGCCTGTAAGAACTCATATTGTAGATTTAGATGGAGATAATCTCACCGATTTAATAGTTTCAGATATTGGCATTCTCCCACCAGCCGATGAGTTGGTTGGCAAAGTAGTCATGTTCAAAGCATTAGGTAATGATGAATTTGAATCATCAATCATCATTGATGGGATTGGGCGTACGGTGTCAGCTGAATCTGGTGACTTTGATTCAGATGGTGATTTAGATTTGGTCGTTTGTGAATTTGGAAATACTCAAGGAAGTATATTTTGGCTTGAGGCATTAGATAATGGTTCATGGGTAAGACACACCTTTGATGAAAGGCCAGGGGCAATTAATGCATACCCAGTGGACATTGATGATGATGGAGACCTAGACATCATTGTCTCTCTTTCTCAAGTTTATGAAGAGGTCAATATCTATCGCAATAATGGCACAGGCCACTTCACAAAAAATTCCCTAGTCGATAAGGACGACACATATTATGGGATGTCAGGTCTTGAAATTGTAGATTTAGATCAAGATGGGGATATAGATATTGTATACAGTAACGGCGACACCCTTGACATGGATTTCCCTAACGGACTCAATCCTAACGAATATCACGGTGTAGCATGGCTTGAAAATGATGGCACAGGACAATTTTTCCATCATGAACTAACAAGAGTTTGGGGGGCATTTATTGGCCATCCTGTTGATATTGATTCAGATGGTGATTTAGATATCATAGTTGGAACTTTTCAACTTACAGATTATTTCATAGATTCAAATCGTATTGATTTAGTATTATTAGAAAATGATGGTAATCAACATTTCACTCGACACACATATGACAATTTATTGAGATATATGATTACCTTTGATTCAGGAGATATCGATGGTGACGGCGACATCGAATTAATTGGGGGTAGCCATAGAATATCATTCGATGGCCCAAGCCATAGAGGTATTGAATTCAAATGGGCGCCACCAGGGAGTTGTGAGTAATGGAACCCAGTTTATTTTCTAAAATAATCAATGAAGAAATACCTGCATCATTTATTGCAAAGAGAGATAATTGGGTTGCTTTTTTAGATATTAATCCAAGAGCAGAGGGGCACACATTAGTGGTGCCAGTAGAACAACAACAACGTATTAGAGATTTGACACCCAACTCACGACAATCATTGATGGATGGGGTCAGCGAGGTATCTAGTAAGTTATGTAGCCACTTTAATGTGGAAGATTGTTCAATAATAATCCACGACGGACCAGCAGCGGGACAGGAGATTCCACACGTCCACATTCATGTAATTCCTAGATGCCAAGGAGATGGTGGTAAGAGTTTGCTAGCAATGTTCCCAGAAACCCCACCCCCAGGCACTTTAGAGCCCGATTATCCTGCTTTATCTTCTCTAGCAGTGGAATTATCAATTGATAATTGAAGCCGCCGCATTCATCCGAAGCATCCCCCTCCGGTGTTTAATGGCAGAGGAAGTTGATCACCGCGGGGAGGAATTACCAAACCTCACTAAAAGGTCAAGTTCAGTTAATCTCAATAAATTATTAAAATACCACAAACCAGACTTCACGTCCAATAAATTGAGCACATTTGGATTTTGGCCATTAGCTAAAATTATGATTAAAGAAGGTCTAAAACATCAATTTAGTAGCGTCCAGTACTATTGTCATGAATCAATTACTAGCGATGGTCCGGGAATGTTGGCTGTTAGTTGGCATACAGCAGGATTAATTGATCCTATGTTGATTGTAAATCATTTAGACAAACCCTATGCTTTTGCTGGCAGACACGATCTTCTCACTGGTCCAATAATTGGTTTTTGGGGGCGACGGATGGGAGTCCAACCATTACTTCGCCAAGCTGAAAGAAAGAGGGGAAAAGTGGATGATGAAACAGCAACGCGTGTGAATAGTAGTAGTATGTTAACGGTTGCTTCTAAACTTGCGAACGGTCATGCTTCAATATTAATGCCGGAGGGGCATTCACATTCCAACCCCTATCTATTGAGATTCAGAACAGGCCCAATCCGTTCAGCATTAAATGCGGCATCAATTGCCCGCGTTCTTGGAAAAGAACCACCAGTAATTGCACCAGTTGGTCTTACTTTTAGGGATCCACATGGCTGGTTTACAGACGTTTTTGTTGAATATGCCGAGCCTTTAGAATTACCAATTCTCCCAGACAAAAACCATGGTTCAAGACTTCATGCTGGTGATTGGGTTGAGCCTGATGAAAAAACAACAATTACAGTACGCGATGAGTTACGAGATAGAATCGCCCCGCTCACCCCCGATGCTCCTGATTGGGAAACTTGGAGAGCTTGGTTGTTACTTGCTCATTTGCAAGCAGAGCAAAAAAACTCACAATTATTGTCATGGGCGGATGAAGTGTTAGCGGCACGAACAATTAGGGATAATCTCCGTGGTTCAACAACAGGCGCTTGGCATGGGCCCGAAGGTTTTGATAAAGAAGACCCGGCATCTTTGATGGAGCCAGTTTTGTCGGCAAAGAAAGTAGCGTTAAAATTACATGATATGGGATTGGATGCACGTGCTTCGGTAACAAAATCCAATCTTTCATTGTCTAAGAATCTGTTAATGACAATAATATTATTCCCATTGATGTTACTTTCAACCCCCCTCGCACTTTCAGCCAATGGAATACAATGGCTGATTGGACATACTCTTGCAAGATTCAATAATGAAGCAATAGATAAAAGAACAACATACCAAATTTTACCCTCGACATTTGGATACTTTATTTTCCGTCCTTTAATTCATGCGTCATCAGTTGCTTTGTTGTGGTGGTTTGGTTACATAACTAACCCTATATTTTTCCCATTATATTTCTTTGGTTTATGGATTATTAGCAACTTATCATTACGAATTTCTCGTAGTTGGTTAAAGTATTCTCTCAACTTGATTAAGGGCATAAAAATATTGAAAATCAAATCATCAACTCATTGGAATAGTGTTGAAAAAGATATTAGTTCACTAATACCAATGCTCGACGCGCTCAAATAGGACCTCACACTCAGAGCCTCTGTGAGTGGGGATTTTGAGGACAATATACGCGTGTGGTTAACAGGCGAAGGCTTGGAGGTTCGTGACCGCCCAGATCAACGCTCAGATTTCCATATAATGGTTCGTTACCCACCCACCCCTCACGGTCATGTATTCAATATCGCTTCTCCAAAACAGCGCAACTTGATAGTAGTTTCAACAGTTACTCAAGTTGATGCAGGCCAACAAGAAAAGATGACTGAAAAGAGCCAAGCAGAGGGCAATAGTTGGGAAGAATGGTTACATGAAAGCAGATTAAATTTGACACGTAGTGGTGTGGACTGGGTTTTACACGTACGTAATTCTACAGAATCTCCCTCGGGGCCATTACAAGCTTTCAATCTTAGCAAGCCAATATGGGGGGATGGATTAAGTCAAAATGAATTAATGCAAACACTTCGCCACCTTTGGCTCACCAAATTAGCTCTTATCCATGAAATCAAATATTCATTTGGCCCAGGGGTTGGTAAACCAGGCCCTGTAGATGACTGGCAACAGCAGCAAGGGGTACAAAGCCTACCCCCACAAAAAGACAATTTAGTTTCTACAGATGACGCTGGTACTTTTGGCAATAGTTTTGATCCTTCAGAATGGCAATAAGCATAATGACCAACATTTCACCATTTGACCGCTAAGGGGTTTGGTTAAGTATGAAGTCACTCGCATTCCGGTTAAGCAGCAATATGCTAGGGGTAGTTTAGAATGAACGATTCGAATAAAAGTATGATGATGATAATGTTGATGTTGATGAGTAGCCTTCTTGCAGGCTATGCACCAAGCGTAGAAGCGGCACAGGTTGTCATAACGGAAGCAGTACAAGTGGTCGATGGTGGCCAAGTAAACGATAGAATGGCAGCGGTTAGTTCCGATGACGACGGAAACATACACGTGGTATGGAGTAGAAATACACAGCATCTATACTATTCAATGTTGGATGCGAGGGCATCTACATTGATTGATGCCACACAAATTTCCAATCCCGGATCACATCGTGCATGGCACCCTGACATTGAAGTTGATGGTGCTGGAATGGTTCACATCACGTGGACAGATACAGCAAGCCAGTATGCAATTATGTACACCCTACTAGATCCATCCATGGATGACATGGATGGTTCTCCAGCAGATGACTCAATAATTTCCTTAGTCGATGATTTTGTAGTTAGCCAGAGAGATCAAGATAGAGATTGGCCCGCCCTTGCTCTAGATTCATTAGGTTCTGTCCACATTGTGTGGCAAGATGCATACGAGCAACTCGGTAAGTACTACAATCAACCCCAAGTATACTATTCAATGCTTGACATAGATTACGTATCCCGTGAAGCAATAACTGCAATAGATGACACATTACTAACTCCAATAATTGGCCATAAAGGCCATCCAGATGTTGCCGTAGATGCTGATGACTTTGTCCAAATTGTTTGGGACGATACTCGTGGAGGTAAGGTGGAGTTCGCAGCACCAATCGATACATCCGGTTCAATGTACCAAGAATGGGGTGACATGTGCACTGTTTTCTATGGTGGTAATTGGGCAAGTGGAGGTTATTTCCGAGGGATTAAACCAATGTTATTAGATGCTAATATTACTGTATATGAAACACTATATTTGCTAAGTGGTAACACACCAAGTGCAGCAACATCAGGCTCATGTTCAACTGCTTATTCAATAGGTGGTTCTGGTGGTAATGTTCGCCCGACAGCACTTGGATTGGTGCCAAACGATCACTCTGGTGGTATCCGTGCACTAACTGAAGTTGTCTATGGTGGTTCAGCTACAAATCTACCAGCAGACGGCGGATATTATTCTGAATTCTGGGGCCCAGGATCCACTTGGGCGTGCCTCTCATGGAAGGATGCAGCTGGCAATGTTCCAGGTAACCCACCAACATCTCGCGACCACAAGTGGAATCCCAACGCAACAAAGATTGTAATGCCAATTTCCGATGAAGGACCATACGGTGGATATCCATTTGATCAACAAGACGCACAAAGTATTGACGAGGCACACGATGCCTGCGTTCTTGCAGGGATTACACCAGTACCAATGTATTCTGGTGGTGCAACAGAAGTTGCTTCTTCAGCAATTGATTTAGCAAAGTGCCCTAATGGTCAACAATCAACAGGAGGCAGAATATGCCCAGGCTCAACAATTAGGAATACCGACGCTGGAGGGCAAGCACACGCCTTCCCCTCAGGTGGTTCTAATTCTATGTCTGTACTTGTGGAAGCGATGATTTATCTTGCAACTAATAATTCTCGAGAAATTTACATGACAGTACTTGACCCACATTCATTTGTAGATAATCCACCAAACACATGGTCATATGGTGATGTAGGTCATGAAATCAGTGGTAATTCCTACTATGAGCGAATGGGGCCTTCAATAGGTAATGATGGAGTAGGTAATCTCGTTGTGGTGAATGATACACGAATCACTCTAGATGACGCATTTAGCCTTCATCCATCTATCGCAATAGATTCAAGCGGTAACACACATATCGCTTGGATGGATGGCCGCGGATATGGATTTGATAAAGATGATAATTACGAAGTGTGGTATACTCGCCTCCGCCTTCGCGGGTCAGGTGAATGGAATGGAGTACCAGGTGGTTTACCGTCATATGGTATCAAACAAATTTATGATTATCCAATCTCTACTTTTGAGGGTAAGAACAACATCCCGCCAGGTCGTCCTTGGGCGCCATCATCTTACATGCCATCGATTTTAGCAGATAGTCAAGATAACATCCACATAGCATGGTTGGAAAACTCAAATGCAACTGCTGGCGAAGAAGTGATGTACACTCGACTTAACCATACAAATGATGCATTTCCAAATGGAATCCCCCTTAATTCATTGGCGACTTATGTCCTTGATCCATGGGAGGCCACAGCAGTTACAAAATGGGCATCAGATAAATTAGGACCTAATTCAGGAATGTATCCTGAAGGTGGACAACCACCAGCATTTGCTAATGATTTAGGTAGTGGTGCCCACTTAGCATGGTCGGATACTACCAAATGTGATGGTACATCAAATAACAACATGTATACTGTTTGTTACACACATATTCTAACAGGTCAAGTTGACGTATTCCTTGAGGATGGAGATGCAGATTGGCTGCACATCATTGAGCCAGGTGAAGAAACAATTTTCAACATGACAATTAACAACACCACACCAGGTCCTGTTGATTTAGTAGCAGACACTTATTCTTTGAATACAAGTATGATGTGCATTGTTCCACAAGAAATAGCAGAAGCACATGGAATTTCACAATCATGTAATGCAGGGAATTGGTCAATGACTCTCTTCTTTGCTAGTAATCACACAGCAATTTTCCCTGATACTAATATTTACTTGAAAGGTGGTGAATCGGCTAGAATTTACCTACGAGTTAGGGCGCCATCCGTATACCAAGCAAATCATGATGAGAATGCTTACATTACGATATCAGCAGTTTCACACAAAGATCCAGCTATACGTTCAGATAGGTTGACTCTTACAATGATGGATGTTGTTCATGGAATACAACTAGACACCACTCACATGCAATCTGATGTCGAACAAGGCCAAACAGCAATATTTTCGATTACGATAACTAATACAGGAAATGTGTTCGATACCTTTGCATTCTATGACCCCAACACCATTGAGGGGCAACAAGAGTGGTTATTGCCATTTGGTTGGTCAATTGTATTCCCATTACAAGTATCACTTGATCCAGATCAATCAGTTACTAAGAATTTGGAAATTAATATTCCGACAACCCAAGAACCAGGTACATTTGCGCTCTTTTTGAAAGGCTGGTCAATGGGTGAGCCACGTAAATCTGTAGCATCTGGTTCAATGGATGTGTTAGAATTGTATGTGAATGTAAGCATACGTTCTACAGGAAATATTGTATTTGAGATATATGATACGTCAGAGTACGTGCTACCGGGTGAATGTGCAGAGTATGACATAGATGTCATCAAACATTTCCAACCAGGTTGGATTATTTTCACAACACCGGGTGCACCAGAGGCACGTCCGTCAGAAATCCCAGAACACATCTGGAGGGAGGAGCATTGGACCTTAGATGTTGATTTCAGTAACGCACCAGGTGGAAGTAGCCAGGGTCTGAATGTTCCCCGGCACTGGTCCACTATTGATTACCCATACACTGTCACTGCAATTGTCTGTGCGCCAGATAATGCCGATGCAGGACTAGGCCCAGCCCTGACAATTAAGGCACATTTAGAAGGTGCTAGCCGTGTATCTGATTCAGTTATTCTTTCTACAAATGTAATCCATGTTTATGATTTAGATACTGAAGTAATTGATTATACAGCGCCGTACCTATATTCAGTCGACCCATCAGAAGAATTGGAAGTACCTATGGTCACTACTAACCTTGGTAATGGAGCAGATCGTTATGATGTTAGAATAGCTAGAATCACAGATTTGTCTACCGGTTCAGAGGTCTTATGGGATGTTGACATTCCTCGTGGTATTCTTTCAGAATTAGGAAGAGGCGAACACCAAAACATAACAGTAACAGTCAATGTTCCTTTGATGGTTACAGCAGGTGAATATGAGATTGTTCTTGATATATTCAGTGAGGAATCATATCCAGACGACGCAGGACGCCCAACAAGATTGCGTGACTCAATTACATTATCAATTACAGTCAACGAATTCCACGATATGCAATTATGGCTTGATCCATTTGTTGAGTCTGATGTCAAGACAACAGCTCCAGGCAGAACAATCCGTTTCAATCTGAATGCTACAAATAATGGAAATGTTCCAGATAGAGCAACCTTGCATAATCACACACTAGTGTTGTCGTCTGGATTATGGGATGAAGATCCAGGTATGGGCCACTTGGACAAGTGGCAGGTATCTTGGGCTATCATGGATGGCCTATATGAGGTGCCATGCAGACAATTAGCAGTAGGCGAAGATTCCCCTGCAAATGAGTGCGTCCGCCACGCAGATGGCACATGGATTCTACCAGAAATGGCCCCATATGACACAATTCCAATTGTAGCATTGGTTAATATCAGTACAGAAGCAGCACTTGGTAACCAAGAACTTGGTCTCAAAGTACGCTCCTTCTTTGGTAACATGATGGAAAACGGTGACCACGATGACAGCGAATCTTGGGAGGGCGATTTACTAGATACTAACGAGTTAATCGTCAATATCAGACTACGAGCCCCCAATCTAAGATTCGATGATGTAATTGCAGATACATCATCGGGATCCGTTGGCGAAATGCTTCCAATAACTGTTAAAATTGTTAACGATGGTAACGTCCACGCAATTGACATCCACATTATCGTGTGTCAAGATCAAGATATGGAAGATGTCCGTAAGAATGGTTGTGAGGAAGAAAATGTGGCATATCGCCAAGTAATTGGTGCAATGATGCCTCCAGACGCAGCAGATAGAGTAGATCCTGCAGAGATTGTGTTACTATATCCAGTCAAAGCAGGAAGTCATGATATTGTGATTGTAATTGATCCAGATAACATGATTGTTGAATCTAGTGAGCGTGACAACATGTTTGAGATAGAAGGCGGTTTGAAATCTAGTAACGGCTGGATAGATCAAGCAACAGAGACTCTCGGTGCTTGGAGTGTTCCAGCAATCATTATCTTGCTAACACTCTCATTGATTGCTGTTGCAGGATTAGTAATGTATGGCCGCAGAAAGGAAGCTTTGGCCAAAGTTGCAGAGCAAAGTAGTTTAATCTCAGTTGATGATTTATTCTGAAATTGATGGTTTAGAATAGGCACCTTAGCCCTATAGGGGCGGGTGACCCTATTTTGCTCTCCGATTTAGTCCCGTAGACCGTTTGTCTTTCAAAGTAATAGCAGTTGGTCATCTATATGGGAGGGGTTGCCGATAGTATTTCAGCACCTTCAAGGTGGCCTCGTAGGTTACTCATAGTGGCTGTAATTTCACTAATGATTGGATTAGTTGGATTATTGAAAACACTACCCGAAATAGATGAGGCCCTTCGCCCAGATCATCTCAACAAGGAAGTAATAGAACCAAGGGAATCAATAGAAGTTAACTTAACTGGTTTGAGGACGTATTCATTTTTCCAGAACCTTACCGCTTCTGATGAAATAGATGGTTCAATTACAATTATTTTAGATAATAAAGAAGTTGACCTCAAAGAGCCATCACTAATCTCTGGAGTGGGTGTGATGGAATTTGACAATGGCGTTGTATTCAAACCAATGGGATGGATTCAACCTAATGAAAATAGTAGGGTGGAAATAACATCTGAATCCAATCTCACAATTTACTTAGTTGATCAAAACGAAGTAAGTGAAGTGGCTTTTACAGAGCCAACTATTCTGGCTTCGTGCTTGTCATTATTATTGGGTGGTTGTCTTTTGCCGGTAGCATTCGTCCTATTTTTGATTAGGAAGAAAGGAAGTGGGCCTAAATCAAATGTTACATTACGTACAGCAGATGGGAGAGAAGTGAAACTTTCAGTAGATGCCTCAACTAGTGGTGGTGCTGTTTTGACAACAGATCAAATTTACACAATTACACAGTTACAAGAAAGAGCAGGCCCAGATGGAAAAATAACTTTAGATTTCAAAATGGTACCAAATCAAAGTAAACAACAAACTCCCCCACCATTTGCAGATCGTCCTGATTTGGACAATTTAATAGAAAACGAAGAGGTTTCAATTAAAGAAATTATCACATCCCCTAAATTTGAAGCAGAGGAAAACAACGTCGACAAATCAAATTGGAAGGATTGGGATGAAGGTTAATTCAATCATCCAATTTCTTACCAACATCTCTGGCTGCTGGTATTGATCCTTCTGGCATAAAGAACAGGTCAGGCACCGGTTCAGGAAATGTTTCATCCCAAAAACGCTGTGAACGCGCCCATATTTCCTGCTTAGATGACCAAGCAAGCCACTCATCAATCCAAGCACAAGTTTGTTGCACTTCTTTGTCATCCTTAGATTGCTCCCTAAGAATTTTATTTAACATGCCAATAATTACAGAATTTGCTGGTATCAGAGCATAAGTACCAAACGGATTTCTTTCAGTATCAACAGTTCTCTGTTCTTTCCATAATGCCAAGAATTGGTCATAGATATATCCAATCGCTAGAACTGTGATTAACACACAAGATGCAATAAGACCTAACCCGAAATATGTCATTGGTACACCAATCATTTGTGTATTTGAGTTAAACCTCCAAGACACATATGGCCATATTAGAAGAGTTAGTGTTGTACACCAAAACACCATTGAAATAAGAGTCTGAGATTGCTGCAATCTCCAATATTGCCTCATGAACCACTTTCTTTGCATTACCCCGACCTCACACATCTACTCTTTGACGCTTGCGCGTTCCGGTCTTTTCTCTAGCACATTTAGAGGCACACTTCAATTCGCGGTACTCAAGAGTGTGACCCTACTGGGAAGGTTAGGTGCGGGCGTGTCTACAGTACGTGCAGTGTTGGTTGGATTGGGGCATAGAACCGCATGTTATGCATCATATGCAAACCATCATCCTGATGAAATGGAAATAGTTGGATTAGTTGATCCAGACTCAGCTCGTCTTTCTATTTTCGCAGAAAAGTGGCAAATTCCAGATGAATATTGTTTTGGTAGTGTCGAAGACTTAGTTTCCCAACCAAAGATTGGAGACATTGCAATTAATGGTACAATGGATGGAGTACATGTTCAAACAACTATTCCATTAGTAGAATCAGGATATCACGTATTATTGGAAAAACCAATAGCATCTACTTCTGAAGAATTACATCAGTTGAATGATGCCGTAAAACAAGCAGGTGTGAAGGTTGTGATTTGTCATGTGTTGCGGTATGCTCCATTTTATAGTACCATAAAGCAGAAGTTACTAGATGGTGAAATTGGAAATATAATACACATTCATTCTACTGAGAACGTATCATACCACCATACTGCTGTTGCTTTTATCAGAGGCAAATGGAACCGCAGAGAAGTCAATCCCATTATGTTGGCAAAATGTTGCCATGATCTAGATTTACTATGTTGGTACAAAAGCGGCATAGGTCCACGCAAAGTTTCATCAATGGGTGGTTTACATTTTTTCACTCCTGAAAATGCACCAGAAAATAGCGGAGAAAATTGTTTTGATTGTGTAATAGAAAGAAATTGCGAGTATTCAGCGCGCCGCCATTATGTGGATAATGAAAAATGGTCATTTTATGCTTTAGCAGGTCAAGCAAATTACGAGCGAGGTGAACCATACAATGAAGAGGATGCTATTGAACACATTTCAAACAACGAATACAGTCGTTGTGTTTGGAAGTGTGATAACGATGTTGCTGATCGCCAATCTGTGATGGTTGAATTTTCAGATGGAACAATCGCCACTCATGATTTGGTTACTAATACTGCAAGAGCTACAAGAATGATTCAGATTGTTGGCACCAAAGGCGAAATTTCAGGCGATATGGTTAGCGGATTATTTACTATTAGAAAAGCCAATGCAACTAGTGGTGGAGATTTCCAAGAAGAGATAGTTGATTCAGGAGTGGCAGAAGATCTTCATGGTGGAGGTGATTTACTATTAGTCAAGGATTTCTTAAGTGTTGTCAGGGGTGAAGAGCCATCAGCATCAACTACAACATTAGCAGATTCAATTAATAGCCATTTAATTGCATATGCTGCTGATTATTCAATGCAAGAATCCAATATATTCGTGTTTGATGAAATGTGAATACTTACTAGGGGTGGGTTTTTACTAGGCGAGCCATTACACAACCTTGAGTTGGGTAGTGTGGTCGACTTTGAGACGGCAATGACGATACTTGAAAACAAAGCCCGTCGTAAAATATTAGAGATGTTAGTAAGGGAACCACATTATCCTTTACAGTTATCACAACATCTTGAAATTAGTCAACAAGCGGTGATGAAACATCTCAAAGTTCTCGAAGAAGCAGGTTTTGTTGAATCAGAGCAAGTGAAGAGTGACAAAGGTGGACCTCCAAAGAAGATTTTTTCAGTGAAGCAATCATTCAGTTTGAGGCTAGATTTAGGTCCCGACCTTTTCCGCTCAGATCATCGTAAATTACCACCAGGTGGCCCTGTGAGACTTAGTTCAAAACTCCCCTCGGGAGCAGTTGACATCGCAGAGAAAATTGGCGGGAGAAGAAAAGTTTCATTGTCAGAAGCAGCACATTTACTAACTCAATTAAACGAGACATTAGAGCAATTAGACGCTCAAAGAGATGCCCTCATAGCTTTACATCAACAAGTAATGAGTAGGGTATCAAACACAGTTGAAGAGAACTTCATTGAATACGAAGAGAGAAATTTAGTACACACATTACTCGAACGACCTCAGCGCCCATTAGATTTAGATGCCTGGAGTGAAACACTTCGATTAGAAGTACCCCGTGCAGAAGAAATCATCAATGAAGTAAGGGAGAGAATGATGTATGAAATAGCGGAGTCAGATGGCCGCGTACTTATTTCTAGCAAGAATCATCCATTACCTTGGTGGGCAGCATTAGGAAGTGAGGATTAAATCAATCCCATTTCAGATAATTTTTCAGGCAAATATGTGTCAGTAACGAAATCCAATCCATACTTTGCTAACGACTGTTGCTCAGCCTTTTTACCTAAATCTAACATCATATTGATTTGATTTTGCCACCAACCATCTGCAAATCGAGGGTCAGTTAATTCTGCTTTCAATGCTTCAACATCCTTACTTGAAAGATCATCAGCAGGTAAGTCGTATGCAAGTATATCATCAGCAGTTATGCCCATGTAAGTTGCAGATGGGGTGGCTAGATATTCTGAAATATGTGCTGTTTTAATTGCGCCGTAAGCAATACTCGCGAAGATGCGGAATGACCATGGGTCACCATCAAGGAACACAACTATTGGCAAATTCCATTCTTCATTCATTCTTTTGAGCATGCGTCTTGTTGAGCGTGCTGGTTGCCCTTTTAGGTGAAGTAGTCCAGCGCGATAATTTTCATCAAAACCATTTTCCACCAACCTATCAAACATACCACCAGTTTCTATTGCCATAATGAAATCAACATCATGTTCAAGCAATTCTAATTTTTCAGATTCTACATTGTATGGAATTCCATAACCTGAATCACCAACATCGTCACGAGCATTGATTCTCATCCATTCCCCCCTCCTGTTACGTTCATTGACAGTGAGGTTTCCAATCATTCTAGCCCCATCTTCTTCAGGTCGAAGTTTGAAATCCTCCCTCATACATTTAGTTACAATTTCAAGATCTTCAGCAAGATTATTACTTTCATTTTGTGTGCTAAATTTACCATTCCCCCAACCTTCAGAAATGTAATACATTTCTCTTAAGGTAGAAGATTTCCCGTTATCAATCATCTCTTCAATGAACTCAATGATATGTAATGCCCGTAGTAATTGATTTGCAGAACGTAACGATGTAGCGTCACGAATAGACCTCTTTTTCCCATATTTGAATACACCCAATTTATTATCAAATTCAACGTTCAATTTCGTTCTAACTGGCAAAGTCATTGTAGGTGCAATTCCCTTTATCATTTTATTATGCATTTCTTCAGCTACATCATGCAAAGAAGCCACTACACTCTCAGTTGTTTTTTCATCTCTTGAACTCATTCTACATCACCCCATTCTCCACTTAACAGATTAGATTGCCTAGTATTTTCTGTAATTGCATCTTTGATTTCGTCTCTATCCAAAGTGCCACTATCGTCCGTATCATGTGAATCAATAACCTCTACCCCAGTTGTTTCATCAAGAGTATCTCCTAGAGGTCCCTTCAAAGCATCATCCAATTCAACTACATTCAAGTCCCCAGAATCATCCACATCAGATTCCATTGCATCATCAATAACATCACCAGTAGCCGCCGCCGCCTCTTCAATAGCGGCCAACTCTTCTCTTCGAATTTCTTCTAGGATCTTTTCATCGAGTTTCATTGCTCCAATGATATCTCCAGCGCCGCGGAAGAAAACATCAAATTGACCCCAATCACCTTTTGACAAACCATCGATAGAGAATGTGATTTCTACGTTTTCACTTGGAGACACGGCATCTAATTTCCATTTATGCAAACCTTTTGCTTCTCTTCTCCCCACAATATTTTCTTCTATTATTGAGACACCTTCACGTTCAGGCCAAGTAGCAAGAATTGTGTATTGTCGTGGCCTTGCTGTGTAATTGAATAATTTAATTGAACAGTTGGTTACCTTTTCAGAACCGTCCCAATCGACAGTCTCTTCAACAAATACAGCATTCATGATGTTAGTAATTACAGGTGCTAAGTCGGGCTCTTCTCGACCAAGAATAGCACTTGCCTTCACACTTATTTCTGGAAGAATTACATTTACTAACTCAAATTTTTCCTTTGCTTTTTCCCGCTGCTTGCTCTTGCGTTTATGATTGCGCAAGCCCCGTCCAACTTCTTGTAGGGCGAGCCGGAATTCATTAACCACTTCTTCATTATCAGCTAAGGCTTCTTTCGCTTCACTTGTGAATTGAACATTAGTACTTGCTAGATGCACTAATATGGCGGCGGGGCCCTTTGGAATACCTCTACCACCAGGGTGCTCAAGGCCATATTTTTTCCAATCAACACTCTCTATCGATTTAGTCAATAGACAACCACCTTGTTGATACATTAGCGGAACACGATTAGCAAATCTTAGTACTTCAACGGGGCCGTCTGCAGGAAGATCAGTACCAAAAATTAATCCAACCTCAACTTGGAATGGATTTCCTACTGAAACAGAAGGTGTGCGTGTCACTGTTGAAACAAATTTTGAATCAATTGCTTTTGATAACCCCTTTTTGATGAGTAAATCTTCAATTGGTGATAAACAATCAGTAGGTGGTGCAAGTAATTTTACTTCTTTGAATGCATTGAGCATCGCTTCTGCTTCCTGTGCGTTAATGCTGTTTGGTTTTCGCGCTTCATCAACACCAGCTAGTTCCAGAATTTCACGTGCAGCACGCATTGACACCCCTGAGAAATTATGCCGCAGAAATGAAGTCATTTTCCTTGCTTCAGCATCTCTTAGAAAACGTTGGAATGAACCAATTTCTTGTCCATGTGGGTGTGGGCGTATTTCTTGTACAGACCTAGGTAATACTTCAGTAACACGTGGCCAATTCCCTTCATCAATAATACCACCTTCTTCATCAACAACTTTCAATGAAATTGATGCGTGTGGGTTGACAATTGATGTCATCCTCAGATATTGATGTACACTTTGTTTTCCACGTTGATATTTTGCCTTCATCTCGGCCTCAACTCTTACTCCATGTTTGATGACTCCGCCTTCTCCATCAAACCAATGATCACGTCTTCTATTACGAGTAATGGCTTTGTTTTTCTTGGTATCAAGTCCAATTTCAACATAGACTGCAGTTGCTTCTTCTGCAACTTTAGATATTACACGAGTATGTTTTCCTGTGGTCAATTGACTATACATTACAACTCCAGTAATCCCAATTCCCTGTTGCCCTCTAGTTTGTCTAATAGTATGAAATCGTGAACCGAATAGAAGGCTTCCAAATACTTTGGTAATAGCATCAGGTGGGATACCAGGTCCATTGTCTTGGCCAATCATTAGGAGTCTATCCCTTTCCCCCTTAATCTTATGAATTTCAATATTTATATCTGGAAGCAATCTAGCTTCCTCACATGCATCAAGAGAATTATCAACGCTTTCCTTTACTGCAGTTATGATAGAACGATTTAGAGTATCAAATCCAAGGAAGTGTTTGTTTTTCTCAAAGAATTCACTGATACTTGCTTGTTGCATTTTGCTACGTGACGTTGTCATATCGCTTCCTCCCCCTCCAGTTCTCCCTCGGCCGAATGACGAGGGGCTGACAAGTGGCAAAACTCTCGGCTAGTATGACAGGTCATAATAGGTGCGGGTTTTCAAACAATAAAATCATCATTATTGTAGCCAGATTATATTGTGCAGAGTAAGAATATTTGAAAATATACATCATCAAAACTAAGATTACACTACTTGGCTACGACGTATGTATTCAGAATAATTCCCAGGCCATACTTTCAGACTACCATCGCCTTTCAATTCCCAAATAGTGTCACATACTTGGTTCAAGAACCACCTATCATGACTTACTGAGATGATAGCACCATCATATTCTTTCAAAGATTCTTCAACTGCACCCCTTGCATCAGCGTCTAGGTGATTAGTAGGTTCATCAAGCAACAATAAATTATTATCTTCAAGAAGTAATTTGAGTATAGCAACCCTTGCCCGCTCCCCACCGCTTAATTTGGATAATGGATTTTTAACCATAGATGGGGTAAATTGGAACTGGCCCAACAACGCACGTAAGTCACCATAGGGCATTTTTGGTTTCATTTTCTGTATTTGTTGTTCTGGTGTGAGTGTGAAATCAAGAGTTCTGTGGTCTTGATGGAAGTAACCTATTTGTACACCAGGTTTCACATCTAATTCTCCAGAATCTAAGTTTAAATCCCCTATCATTAATCGTAATAGCGAGGTTTTTCCTGCCCCATTAGGGCCGACAATTCCAATCTTTTGCCCCCTTCCAACACTAACAGTCACCTGTTCTAAAATCGGTCTTCCTAGGCCCTCAAAAGTAAGGTTGGCTTTACGAAAATCTAACACCTCTAGACTACTTTTTTCTGTTGATTTGAGATCAAATTGAAGTGCTTTACGTTGTTTTGGTTTGAGACTTTTCAACCATTTTAATTCTCTTTGCGACCTCATAATCATGTGGTGTTTTTGTGAAATAGACTTATCATATTTGTTCGCCCTTTTCATTGATTGCAAGGCTCCTGTCAAGCGTTTAATCTCTTTAGTAACCTTTTCAATTCTTTCATCAAGCGTTTGTAAAAATAATTCCTTTTGTGCAATATAAGCAGAAAAATTACCCGGATAACCTCGTAGTGAAGCCTCATGCATCTCAACGATATTATTGCAGACACGGTCAAGAAAATATCTATCGTGACTTACTAAGAGCAGAGCTCCTTTGAAATCGATTAGAAAATCCTCTAACCACTCAAGAGTTTCCAAATCCAAATGATTAGTAGGCTCATCAAGGAAGAACACATCAATTTCACCTAATCCAACAAGTTGTCTCGCTAATGCAACCTTCGCCCTTTCGCCTCCAGAAAGTTGTGAAATTGGAATATCTATTGGGTGGTGAGATAAATCTAGAGCCTTGAGTATTTCTTGTGCGTGCCCTGCTGCATCAGCCCCCCCTGAGCGCGCCATCAAACTCTGTAATTCTTGATAACGCTCCATTGCAGTTTGCCATTCACCTTCATAGAAAGCGGGGTCAGCCATACTTGCTTCGATAGCAGCAATTTCATCTTCTATTTCTTTGAACTGCCGCCCCCTTCTATTGAGCTCTTCTTCTAAAGTAGCATCTTCTTCTATATCTCGCACTTGAGTAAGAAATGCAATTCTAAGGGCGGGGGCGAAAATAATGTCCCCTAAATCTTGATCTTGGTTTGAGATTGTACGAAGTAGAGTAGTTTTGCCAGAGCCATTATGTCCAACAACTCCAATTCTATCTCCCTCATCTATTCGTAAATCAACCCCATCAAGGACTGAAAGGGCCCCAAATGCACGGTGAACATCATCTAAACGAATCAATTCACGCACGCACAAACCCTCCACTATGAAGGGCGTCGACCCCTCCTTCATGGCTTAACCGGTCATCTCGAGACACAGTGGAGTAAAACACATCAGTATTGTTCGATTATTAAGGTGGTATGCGTCTCTACGACAGCACCATCAGGCGCAGTTAACCAAATGCGGTCAAGTAACTCACGTAGATCATGTGTATCATTTACTGAAACTACGAGTAGTAAGTCAGCATCCAATCCACCTCCCACTTCATAGCAAGTTAGAACTCCATCCCAAGTAGCAAATTCTCCTGCCAAAGTACCAACCTCTGTACCGGGCCCCAACTTTGTCCGCACTAATGCAGAAAGACCGACTCCCCGCTCGATTATCGTGTAACGCTGAATAACCTCTTCTTCCAACATCTTCACGCGCGTTCTTACAGTTCTTTCAGAAACACCTGTTGTTTTTGCTAATTCTACAAATGATGTACGTGCATTTTCGCGTAGTCCGTTCAATAGTGCTCGGTCGGTCGAATCAATGTTCATGCTACGCCCTTCCACATTTCGTATATTAAACCTCTTATTTGTAGGTTAAATGTAAATAAAACGGAGATATATTTCCGTATTTAGGAAATATCTCTATATCAATTACAATTTTCACATTACAATAAATACGCCTTTTTATTAATGTAGGTGCAATAAATAAGGGATTGAAAACGTATTTTCTATCATCGGGTTCAAATGGGCCGGATTGTTCGAACTACTATGCAAGGCGGCTCGGACTCAGCAATGAGTCAACTCCGTGTGCAGGAATTTCTTGATGAAGTTTGCAATTTAGAAAGTTGTGAAAATCATATTACATGGTACAATGTTGATGTTGCTACTATGCTTGAAGGATGCCGTATTCTGGGGCATAGCACTAATCCTGAAGATAGTACAGCAGTTATTTTTCTCAAAGAGAGTGTAGTTGTATGTAATCCCGATGAGGGGAGTATCCAACATTATCCAAAAGGAACAGTACACTGTTTTGTTGATGATAAGAGGAA
>Ga0208411_1000596_pt1 | contig 27459 bp, 25 predicted proteins | sample ETN01SmetaG_4_FD_185793 | JGI IMG/M metagenome (GOLD analysis project Ga0208411, IMG submission 185793) | Marine microbial and viral communities from oxygen minimum zone, Eastern Pacific Ocean - ETNP2014F12-01SV261 (SPAdes) (version 2) | ecosystem: Environmental > Aquatic > Marine > Oceanic ... | reverse complement strand
GATATCTTCCCCGCGCAGGGCTTGGACCATAAAATTGGAAACTACCCGTCCGTCATCGGGAAGCATGCGCGGGCCATAAGTATTGAAAATCCGCGCTACGCGGATGGGAAGTTTGTGTTGACGGTAATAATCAAAGAACAAGGTCTCAGCGCATCTTTTGCCTTCATCGTAACAGGCACGGGGTCCGATGGGGTTGACCCGGCCGCGATATGTCTCGTCCTGGGGATGAATCTCGGGATCACCATAGATCTCACTGGTGGAGGCCTGAAAAATTCGCGCGCCTGTGCGTTTGGCAAGCCCCAGCATGTTGATGGCGCCGTGAACGCTGGTCTTGGTGGTCTGCACGGGATCGTGCTGGTAATGAACGGGAGAGGCCGGACAGGCCAGATTATATATCTGGTCCACTTCCACATAGAGCGGAAAGGTCACGTCATGGCGCATCAGTTCGAAATGGGGGTTGGCGAAGAGATGCTGTACATTGTCCTTGGAGCCGGTGAAGAAGTTGTCCACGCAGAGCACGTCATAGCCGTCGTCCAGCAGCCGCTCGCACAGGTGGGATCCAAGGAATCCCGCCCCACCCGTAACCAGAATCCGTTTTTGTGAATGCATCCGCGCCCCGCCTCTGCTTAAGAATTTTTCGTGCCCACGTGAGAGTTACACATGCCAGCGCACCCAAAGACTATCACCGATGGCAGGCATTGATAAACCGCCGCCGTTCCCGACACAGCCGCGTCTTGTTATGTGTGGAGAAAGGATTGATTGTCCTCTTCGAGCGCCAGGCAGGTGAGAATTCCGCTTGAATAGGCGCCGGTGTCGATACCGATGCGGTTGGGAAGAATCTCAGGCTCGGGTCGGATGGTATGGCCGTGAACCACGACCTTTTCATGGTTGGCCTTGGAGTTGAGGAATTCACCACGTATCCACAATACGTTTTCTTCCTTCTGTTTTTCCAGCGGGACGCCTGGAAGCACTCCGGCATGGACGAAGCAATAGTCCCCCTCAATATAGCCCACCCTCAGGACCTGGTAGAATTCCAGGTGGCGGAGGGGCAGATTGCGTTTGAGATAGGCCTGCATCTGTTCAAGGCTGCGTTGATCCCAGGAGGAGCCGGATGCTATGACGCCGTAACTGTAAAGGGTGCTGTTGCCGCCGTAGCGCATCCACGCCGAACCGATGGAAGTGTCACTGAGAAATTTTATCAGTGAATCCTCGTGGTTTCCCTTCAGATAAATGTTTTCAAAACCAGGCAGGGGATTGTCGAGAAGGAAATCCACCACCTGCCGGGATTTCTCACCGCGATCAATGTAGTCCCCCAGATAAATCACCACTTTTCGTGACCCGTCAAAATCGGTGGCATCGGCGGCGATGAGCTCATGTATTTTTTCGATGAGATCAAGCCGCCCATGAATGTCCCCCACGGCGTAGACTCTGCTGCCGCTCGGCACTCGCGGATTGGCAATGGTGAACGCAGTACGCTTGAAAAGCTTGGAAAACATGGGAAGAATTTGCTCATTCTGCTCTTGGGCCTTATCACCGAATCCCTTTAAGACTCGCTCCGGGCCTTAACAAACAGATTTATTTCGGTGCGTGCTTGTTGAGAATACGCTGCAGGGTGCGCCGGTGCATGTTGAGGCGTCGTGCGGTCTCAGAAACATTGCGGCCGCATTGTTCGAAGACTCTCAGGATGTGTTCCCAGCGCACCCGGTTGGCCGACATGGGTTGATCGGGTGGGGAGGTAAGCGAATCGGAATCGGCAAGAAGCGTTTTCTCGATGACATCGGCATCCGCGGGCTTGGGCAGATAATCAATGGCGCCGGCCTTGACGGCGGAAACGGCGGTGGCAATGTTTCCGAAGCCGGTGAGTATGATGATGCGGGTGTTCGGGTTCGAATCACGAAGTGCGGCGACCACTTCAAGTCCACTACCGTCTTCGAGTCGCAGGTCCAACACGGCATAATCGTGGCTTTGGCCCGATGTGATTTTCAGAGCCTCGCTGACGCTTTCCGCTGTGGAAGTGGTAAAGCCGCGTTTTTCCATGGCCTTGGCCAGCCGTATACGTAAGGGCGCGTCGTCGTCGAGAATAAAAAGGCGCCGTCCCTGGCCGCCGGTGACGGGGTGCCCTGAGACGTGTTCCATATTTTTTTTGTCACCTTTTCGCATCACCAGAAAGCCCGTTCTCCGTTAAATCAGCTTCCGTCGATGGTGCGGAGGGCTCCAACACCGAGCGTGGCCATAGTGCCGTAACCATGGCCCCACCATTCCAGCGATTGCCAAAAGATAGCACAGCGCCGGTTTGTGCCAACAAGGTTTGAGAAATAAAAATTCCCAGCCCCATATGCCCCTCCTTTCCTGAACGGGTGGATAGATAAGGATCGCCAAGGCGTTGAATGATGTGTTGTGGAAATCCGGGGCCGTCGTCAAGTATTTCCACGCTTGCGTCCGTTTTGTTCCAGTGTGTCACCACCAAAACGCGCTTACGGGCGAAGCCTACGGCATTGTGCACCAGTCCGCCGACGCCATACATAAATTCGGGACTCTGTTCAACCTGGGGCTCGGAAGGTAAGGCTTCTCCTTCTTCGGTCTTCTCCGCCCTTTTCTCGAAGACCACCTCCACGGAGGCATCCGCATAAGGCGTGGCCGCCGCCATCACCAGCCCTGAAAGGGGAATGGGGCGAAGGATCGTCTCTTCACTTTCTCCCGGTCTCTCGGCTAGTTCGGCGAGGATTTCACGGCAGCGCTCGCTCTGGTTGATAAGAAGGGCTACGTCCTCGGCCAAGGGGCCAGCATCGGGGGCGTCGTGAGCAATTTCCTTTGCCACCACGGCAATGGTGCTGAGCGGACTTCCAAGCTCATGTGCCACCGCCGCGGCAAGGGCGCCGAGTGCCGAGTGCCGTTGTTCCCTCGCCAGGGCCATTTGCGTGTCGAAAAGCGCTTGGGACATGCGGCGTCCGCTTTCCGCCAGATACCAGTTATAGGTGGCGAGAAGGATGATGGCTGTTAACAGGGCCACCCATATGCCGACGATATAGACGGGTGGAATGTAGAAAATGTCCGGTGGAATGGGCAGGGGGAGATACCAGAAAGCGAGCAAAGAAATACACGTTATTGACAGAATCCCCAATATGATGGTGCTGCGTCGTGACAAAACGGTAGCCGCAATGGTAATCGGCGCGAGAATCAGCACTGCAAAAGGATTAATCAAGCCTCCAGTGAGGAATAGCAGCAGGCTCAACTGTACTGTATCGAGGCCCAGCTGGACCGCCGCTTTCCCGTCGCTAAGCCAGGTTTGAAGGGGAGCCCCGCTGATTTGCCCGCTGATGATGGTCAAGTTCAGAATGCCCGAGGCTAGGACCAGAACAAGGGCTGGAATGATGGGGAGGGGATAGCCCAGAAAATAATAAACCACCACTAGGGCATTAAGTTGTCCAGCCACTGCTACCCAGCGGATACGCACCAGCGTGCGCAGGTTGAGGCGGATTCTGTCGGTTTCCCCGGGCGTGGGCCAAGGCACGAAGGTCTGGATGAAATCACCCACGGTTTTATGGCTCGCCATCTTCCCTCCGCTCCTTGGATGAATCCTGTGACCAGTATCTCACATGGACGGTGATGGTAGTGAGTGCTTCACCAACAGTCACGGCGGCAGCGCTGAAACTGGGGGCCGAGAAAAAAACGGTGGCGTCGTTGCTGAACCCGAACCCTTCCAGAGGCAGGCCCAGAAAGCCCTTGTCGAAGACGTTGTCGCCATCCTCGTCGTGAAACAGGGCCAGGGCGTATTCTCCTAGCGGCAGGTCGGAAAAGAGTAAGCTTAACCCCTGATAGGGAATGGGCACATCCGAAATGACAAAGGCTTTACCACTGATGGGAAAGAGTTCGGGCCGGTCATAAAGGGCCAGCCGCACGAGACCGTCATTGTTGCGCAGCCCTTTCACTTCCACCTGCAATTCCCCCGCCCGAGTGGCCGCGGGCGTTGATGCCAACAGGGATACGCAAAGAACAATACCCATTCCCGACAAACGCCAAGCCCGTCTTTCGGCATTACCCGCCATGTTTGTCATCGGACCTCTCTTTGGTACTGACTTCGGCTTCTGCAAAACTGGCCATGCCGGTGTGGCAGGCGACCGCCGACCGGACAAGCCCCAGGGCTAGCACTGCACCCGTGCCCTCGCCCAACCGCATGCTAAGGTCCAACAGCGCCTTCTTGCCGATCTTCTCCAGCAACCGCCGGTGTCCTGGTTCCATGGAGACGTGACCCACCTGACAGTGGTCCAGCGATCCCTTGGCAAGAGCGTGGAGAACCGCGGCGGCGGCGGTGCAGGCGAAACCGTCGAGAAGCACTGGAACTGATAAAAGACGGGCGGCGAGGACGGCGCCGGTAATGGCGGCCAGTTCATGGCCCCCCAGACGCCGCAGTGCTTCAAGGGGATCTTTCAAATGGCCGCGGTGAAACGCCAGACCCGCGTCCACGACTCGCGCCTTAAGGCGCAGCCCCTTACCAGCCATCCCGGTTCCCGGCCCTACCCATTCCTTTCCCTTGCCACCGAACAGGCCGGCGCATAGCGCAGCGGCGGACGTGGTGTTGGCGATTCCCATCTCTCCCAGACAAAGCATGTCCATTCCCGCTTCCACAGACGTCATGCCATAGGTCATGGCCTCCATGCACTGGGACTCGTCGAGTGCGGGCTCCCGCGTGAAGTCCCTAGTGGGCTTTTCCAGGGCCATTTCATGGACCCGCATCTCCACATCGGCCTGCTCACACAGTTGGTTTATGGCGGCACCTCCATTGATGAAATTCTGTACCATTTGGGACGTCACCTCTACGGGATAGGCAGAGACACCCCTCCCAGCTATCCCATGATTGCCGGCGAACAGACACAGCAGCGGTTTCTCGGTGCGGGGGGGATGCCGCCCCTGCCAGGCACAAAGCCACTCACATAGTTCTTCAAGGCGGCCAAGCGCGCCCGCCGGCTTGGTCAACGTGGATTCCCGTTCGCGCGCCGCCGCCGCCGCCGTCTCGTTGGCGGCGGGAAACGCCTCAACTAGGGAACGAACATCATCGAAACATGTGGGGGGCTGTATCTGTATCATGGCAGCGATCGAACCCGTGGAAAAAGATGGAATTGGCGGTGACGTTCATCTGTCTTATAAACATTCCTGTCTAGTGACAATCCTGTAATCCAGCCACCCACTTAAGGGCCCCGCTCATGGCCACAAGGAAAAAACCATCCCTCCCGCCCGATGTGCCGGAACCTGATCTGGCCGAGGACAACGATCCTATTTTCGATGCTGTCGAAGCGGGGGAGATTCTCTCCAGCTGGTGGGGTGATCTGTGCGTAGCTACAGGGTTCCTTACCCGGATTCCCTTCGGCGCGCCGGAAAAAAAGGCAAAAGGAGCCGTGGCTGCCGCCATGCGCGCCTTCCCCCTGGTAGGCGCGGCACTCGGCGCCGCCGGGGGCGTGGTCTACGGGCTTGCTGCCGGGATTGGCCTATCACCTTTTCCTTCCGCGTTTCTCGCCCTAGCTGCAGTTGTCGTTCTTTCCGGGGCCATGCATGAAGACGGGCTTGCCGATACCGTGGATGGTTTCATTGGTGGCAGCAACAAGAAAAACCGCCTTGCAATCATGCATGACAGCTTCATCGGCGCTTATGGCGTGCTGGCCCTGGTTTTCTCAGTGGGAATTCGTGTGGCGGTCCTGGTCTCCCTTGCCGATCCAGGGCAGGTGGCTGCGGTCCTGATTGCAGCCCAGGCCGTTTCCCGTGCAGGATTGCCAGTTATCATCTCGAATATGAAACCGGCACGCCGCAGCGGTCTGGCGGTTGCTGCGGGGCGGCCTAGTCAGGATCGTGTTTATGCCTCCGTTGCCCTGGGCGCGGCGCTGGCCCTCCTTTTTCTTGGTCCCGTAGCAGGCCTGTTTGCGCTTCTTGCCGCCGCTACCATCATTGCGGTAATGATGACGTTGTCGTGTCGTCTCGTGGGCGGCTATACCGGCGATGTCCTGGGCGCCGCCCAACAGGCCTGTGAAATAGCCGTCCTGTTGGTGGCCGCCGCCGCTGTATGACCAAGGATGTGCCCCGCATCACCCGCTGGTGGTGGCTGCGCCATGCTCCCGTTCCCGAGCGCAGGGGTCGTGTCTTCGGACAAATGGATGTGGATGCCGATATTTCCGACGTCGCCATCCTGAATAGCCTGGCCTCATGTCTGCCCCGGGACGCCCTGTGGGTCACCAGCCCGCTGAAACGTGCCAGTCAGACAGCGGCGGCATTGGCGAAGGCGGTGGGCCATGATGCCGAACCCCTGGTGGAACCGGACTTTGCCGAACAGGACTTCGGTCTCTGGCAGGGGCTTACTCATAACGAAATGGCCGAACGGTTTCCCAGGGAGAACGAACTGTTTTGGAAAACACCGGGCTCGGCCAGCCCTCCGGGGGGGGAAAGCTTTGCACAGGTAATGGAAAGGGTTGGTCGCGCCATCGCAGCCCTTTCCCGGGACCATCTTCATGAAGAACGCATCGTTTTTGCTCATGGCGGCGTCATTCGTGCGGCTTTGGCGGCGGCCCTTGACTGCGGGCCGGAAAGGGCGCTGTGCTTTGCCGTGGACAACCTGTCCGTGACCCGGATCGACCGTATGATCCTCCCCGGGGAGGCCGTCCAGTGGCGTGTAAGTGGGGTCAATCTTGTTCCGGTTTGACGGAAAAATTTTTCTCCAAGCTATATAATCCTGTATCTGCTGGGGTCTAACGCCGACGGGACCACATGCGACGGACGAAATTCATTTCCGCTCCAGGCCATCGGCTTTGCTGGCGAATCTTCCCGCGGCGTGTTAGGTTCGTGCGAATCAAACTGGGACAGGGAAGTCCGGTGACGTGTGGAGGACGATATGATTCCGTCTTTCCCCGCCAGGCCGGCGCTGCCCCCGCAACTGTAAGGGTGAGAACGCGATATATACGCCACTGGCCGCAAGGCTGGGAAGGCATCGTGTTCACGGATGATCCCGAGCCAGGAGACCTCCCCGGTTTGCTCAGGCCGTAATTGATCCTCGGGTGGAGGTTCGTGCCACATGCAGGCACCCAAATCCTTACAGAAAAATGTTTCCCTTTCCGCCGTGACTCTGATTCTGGGCGGGGTGCGGTCGGGTAAAAGCAGCTATGCCGAGGGGCTGGTGCGCGCCACGTCGCAGGGACGGGGCGTTTACCTCGCCACCGCCGACGCCGCCCAGGCCCGGGACGATCCGGAAATGCGGGCGCGAATCGAACATCACCGGAAGCGCCGTGGCGAAGGCTGGTCCACTATCGAGGAGCCCCTGGCCCTGGCCGAGACACTTCTTGAGAAAGCTGGTCCGGAAACTCCTGTTCTCGTTGACTGTCTCACCCTCTGGCTGGCCAACCTGATGGCGGCGGGCCGTGATGTTGCCGCTGAAATCAATACTCTGGAAGAGACCCTGCCTCGGCTCGGCGGCGCCGTGGTTTTTATTTCCAACGAAGTGGGACTGGGGATCGTTCCCGAGAACGCCACTGCCCGCGCCTTTCGTGACCATGCGGGTTTGCTTCACCAAAGGCTAGCGGCCTGCGCCGACCGGGTGGTGTTCATGGCAGCGGGGTTGCCCAGCATCCTCAAGGCCCCAACTTTAGTGAAGGAATAATATGAAGATTCAGGCAACCGTCATCACGGGCTTCCTCGGCTCCGGAAAAACTACCCTCATCCGCCACCTTATCGTGCGCGCGGAAGGTAGGCGGCTGGCCCTTATCATCAATGAGTTCGGCGATCTTGGATTCGACCGCGAGGCTCTCCTTGGTGATGACGGAATGGGCGGGGAAAATGGGGAATGCGGGGTGCCTGGCTGTAAAGAAGACGATATCGTGGAACTGGCAAACGGCTGTATCTGCTGCACCGTGGCCGATGATTTCCTGCCCACCATCACGGCGCTGATGGACCGGAAAGAACCACCCGAGCATATCATCATCGAAACCTCTGGGCTGGCGTTGCCCAAGCCCTTGCTCAAGGCCTTTACCTGGCCCGAGGTGCGCTCCCGCGTCACCGTGGACGGCGTGCTTACGGTCATCGACGCCGCCGCCGTGGCCGCCGGACGCTTCGCCGATGATCCTCAGGCCGTGGCCCACCAGCGCGCCGCCGACCTCATGCTCGACCATGATAATCCGTTGGAAGAAGTCTTCGGCGACCAGCTTTCCTGTGCCGATCTGGTGATCCTCAACAAGACCGATCTTCTGGCGCAAGAGGAACTGGAAAGCGTGCAACGGGACTTAGCCGAGAGCCTGCGTCCCGGGGTGAAGATGGTCGCCACCAGCGAAGGCCAGATCGAGCCCCGCATTGTCCTAGGGCTGGACGCGGCGGCGGAAGATGACCTCCATGCCCGGCCCTCGGTCCACGACGGCGAGGAAGAGCACGATCACGATGATTTTGAAAGTTTCACCTTGCCACTGTCCCCCTTGGGCGACGTGGGAGACCTCCTTGCGCGCCTGCACGAGGCCGCCGCCGCCCATGATATTCTGCGCATCAAGGGCTTCGCCGGGGTGGCGGATAAGGCCATGCGACTGGTGGTTCAAGGAGTGGGCACGCGCCTTCACCACTATTTCGACCGTCCCTGGGGAGACGGTGAAAGCCGTGACGGCGCGCTGGTGGTGATCGGCCTCAAGGGGTTGGACCGCGAAGCCATCGCCAGAATGATAACGGGCGGCTGAGCCATGCATCTGCTTGCGGCACAATCGGGAGGCATCAGCGACGGCATGGAGGCCGTGGACCTCGGCCAGACTCCCAGCGACATAGTGGTCCTCTCCGCCGCCGACAGCGATCTCGCCTCTCTTGCCGCAGCGCGGGACCTGCTTTGCGAAAATGGGGAAGTCCTGCCCTCTCTGCGGCTGGCCAATTTCATGAACCTGTCCCACAACCTCTCGGTGGACCTCTATGTGGGGTCTGTGATCGAAGAGGCGAGGCTGGTGATCGTGCGGCTTCTGGGCGGTAGGGGGTACTGGCCCTATGGCGTGGAGGAACTGGTAGGCGCTGCGCGGCGTAAGGGTTTGGCCTTAGCTTTCCTACCCGGTGACGACCAACCAGACGCCGAACTAGTCGCTCTCTCAACCCTAGCGCCGGAGGCTACCCACCGCCTGTGGCAGTACTGCGCGCAGGGCGGGATGGAAAACGCCGCCAATTTCCTTCGTTTCGCCGCAAGCCTCATGGGCCACGAGAATTCCTGGCAGGAGCCAGCGCCGCTGCTGCGAGCCGGGCTTTACTGGCCGGGCCGCGACCAGCCCACCCTGGACGATCTGCGTGACGCCTGGCTGCCGGAACAACCCGTGGCCGCGCTTTTGTTTTACCGGGCGCTGGTCCAGGCCGCCGATACCAGGCCGGTGGATGCTCTGGTGACAGCGCTGGCCGGGCGCGGTCTTAACCCCCTGCCCATCTACGCCGCCAGCCTCAAGGACCCAGTGGCCGCCGCCACCGTTGACAGATTGCTGCGCGCCGCGCCGCCCCACGTGGTGGTGAACGCTACCGGCTTCGCCCTCTCGGTTCCCGGGGAGAAGCGGGTGGATGCACCCTTCGATTTCGCCGATTGTCCGGTGCTGCAGGTGGCATTCAGTGGCGGCACCCGCGAGGCCTGGCAAGAGGAATGCACAGGGATCAACGCCCGCGACCTGGCCATGAGCGTGGTTCTTCCCGAGGTGGACGGACGTCTTTTTACCCGTGCCGTTTCCTTCAAGGAGCGCATCCGGCGCGACGAGGCCACCCAATGCGATCTGGTGGCCCATGAGCCGGTGGCCGACCGGGTGGCGTTTTGCGCCGATCTGGCCCGCGCCTGGGTGGAACTGCGGCAAACACCGGCTCGCGAACGCCGCATCACGCTTGTGCTGGCAAATTATCCCAACCGCGACGGGCGGCTCGGAAACGGCGTCGGTCTGGATACACCCGCGGGCACCGTCAACGTACTGCGCGCCCTTAAAGACGCCGGATACACTACAGACTCCCTGCCCGAGGACGGGGCGTCACTCATAGCTTGGATTTCCGCCGGTCCCACCAATGATTTTCACGACCTGCCAAACCGTTATATATCCGAAACAATCTCTCTGGCCGAGTATTCGTCCTTCTTCGCCACGTTGCCTGAATCGCTGCGCCGCCAGGTCACGGAACGCTGGGGCGGGGCGGAACAGGACCCCTTTTTTCTCAGACATGATCAGGCCTTCGCTCTGCCCGTGCTTCGCTTCGGCAAGGTGGCTGTGGCCCTGCAACCGGCGCGGGGCTATAACATTGATCCCACCGCCAGCTATCACAGCCCGGACCTGGTGCCGCCCCACGGCTATTTTGCCTTTTATGCCTGGCTGCGCGGTCCATTCGCGGCTCATGCGGTGGTCCATATGGGCAAGCACGGCAATCTCGAATGGCTGCCGGGCAAAGCGCTGGCGCTTTCCGAAACCTGTTTCCCGGAGGCGGCATTGGGACCCCTGCCCCATCTCTACCCCTTTATCGTCAACGATCCCGGCGAGGGCAGCCAAGCCAAGCGCCGTACGGCGGCAGTGATTATCGACCACCTCACCCCGCCATTGACCCGGGCGGAGAGCTACGGCGTGCTGGCGGAGCTGGAACAGTTAGTGGACGAATATTACGAGGCCGCTGGGCTCGATCCCCGCCGCCTCGCCCTGCTGCGCCGTGAAATCCTGGAACGCCTTTCCATGACAGGACTCGATGCCGATTGCGCTATCACCGACGAAGACGGCGAGGAGGAGGCCCTGAAGAAGCTGGACGCCTATCTCTGTGAACTGAAGGAAATGCAGATAAGGGACGGCCTGCATATCTTCGGCCAGTCGCCGGAAAACGTCCAACTTACCAATCTTCTGGTGGCCCTGCTGCGAACACCGAGAAATGACGGAGCCAACAGAAACGCGTCCTTGATCCGCGCCCTGGCGGATGATCTGGAACTTTCCTTCGACCCCCTGGACTGCGACATGGCCGCAGCCTGGAACGGGGCGCGGCCTGATGTGCTGGACGAAAGCGGTGTCTGGCGCAGCAACGGTGATACGGTGGAGCGGCTGGAATTGTTGGCCTGCCGTCTCGTGGGCGGTGAGGCCAAGCCGGAAAAGACATGGTCCCGTACCACGGCGGTGCTCGATTATACAGAAGAAACCCTGCGTCCCGCCGTCATGGCCTGCGGCAAGGCAGAGATTGCCGGTCTTCTGGCCGGGCTCGACGGGCGTTTCGTGGTGCCGGGGCCGTCGGGCGCGCCGACCCGGGGGCGACCCGACGTGCTGCCCACTGGGCGCAACTTTTATTCGGTGGATACCCGTGTGGTGCCCACGCCCACGGCCTGGGCCCTGGGCTGGAAGTCGGCCACCCTCTTGCTGGATCGCTATGCCCAGGAACACGGCAACTGGCCGCGGCGCTTGGCCTTAAGCGCCTGGGGGACCAGCAATATGCGCACCGGCGGAGACGATATTGCCCAGGCGCTGGCCCTGATGGGGGTGCAGCCCCGGTGGGAGCCCGCCTCGCGCCGTGTCACCGGGTTCGAAATATTGCCCGTGTCGGTGCTGGGTCGTCCCCGGGTGGATGTAACCCTGCGTATTTCCGGATTCTTCCGTGACGCCTTTCCCGGCCTCATCGATCTTTTCGATTCTGCGGCCCGCGCCGTGGCGGAGCTGGACGAAACGCCGCAGGACAACCCCCTGGCCGCCCATGTGCGCGATGAGGCTGGGGCCATGATGGCGCGAGGGGAAGACAACGACGCCGCGCGCGCCCGCGCCGCCGCCCGCGTCTTCGGCTCCAAGCCGGGGGCCTATGGCGCGGGGCTTCAGGCACTCATAGACGAGCGGGGTTGGGGAACCGATACCGATCTGGCGCGCGCCTATATTGCCTGGGGCGGCTACGCCTATGGCGGCGGTGCCAAGGGCGCAGCTGAACACGCCCTGTTTGAGAACCGCCTTGCCGGGATCGAGGCCGTCCTGCAGAACCAGGACAACCGCGAGCACGACCTCCTCGACAGCGACGATTACTACCAGTTCGAGGGAGGCCTGGCGGCGGCCGTGCGTCATGTCTCTGGCAAGACCCCGGCGGTGTTCCACAACGACCATTCACGGCCCGAACATCCCAAAATCCGCACCCTGGAAGAGGAAATCGGCCGCGTGGTGCGGGCCCGCGTGGTCAATCCCAAATGGATCGCCGGCGTCATGCGCCACGGCTATAAGGGAGCCTTTGAAATGGCGGCCACGGTGGATTACCTCTTCGCTTTCGCGGCCACCGCCCATGCCGTGAAAGATCACCATTTTGATGCCGTATTTGATGCTTATATCCAAGATGACCACGTACGCGGCTTCATGGAGGAGGCCAACCCGGCGGCTCTGAGGGAAATGAGCGCCAAGCTGATGGAAGCATTGGAGCGCGGGCTGTGGCGGCCCCGGTCCAACGCCGCCCACCACAGGCTTGCGGGCCTGACGGGCATAGTGGGGGAGCAACAGATGAACGGGGAGGCCGTGACACCATGAGTCCCAACGATAGCGCCGGTCATAAGGCGAAGATGGAAAAGCGCAAGGCGCTTCACGACAAGAAACTGGCCGGCAAAACCGAGGCAAAGGGACTGCTCATGGTCCATACCGGCCCCGGCAAGGGCAAATCATCGGCCGCCTTCGGCATGGCACTGCGCTGCGTGGGCCATAATATGCGTGTTGGCGTAGTCCAGTTCATCAAGGGGGCCTGGGATACCGGCGAGCGCCGGGTTCTGGAGACCTTCCCCGAGCTTGTGACCTTCAAGGCGCTTGGCGAGGGCTTTACCTGGGAAACCCGGGACAAGGAGCGCGACATCGCCGCGGCGAAAGCCGCCTGGGAGGCCGCCAAAAAGATGATCACCGACCCCACATACGCCATGGTGATTCTCGACGAAATGAACATCGCCTTGCGCTATGATTACCTTGACCCAAACGAGGTGATCGACGTTCTCGTATCCCGGCGTCCGGGGCTGCATGTGGTGGTTACCGGGCGTAACGCCAAGCCGGAACTAATCGAGGCCGCCGATCTCGTGACCGAAATGACGCTCGTCAAACATCCCTTTCGCGGGGGCGTGAAGGCGCAGCCGGGTGTCGAATTCTAGGACTTATTCTTTTATTCAACGATAATTCCAGGGGAGCCAGACCCATGATCGCAACAATGAACATCCTTCACAGGTCATTCTTCGTCCTTTTCGCCTTTGGCCTTTTGGTCTTTCAGCCCACGGCCACGCGAGCAGAAAACGATGCCAAGGAATTGATAATCAAATCCGAGATCACGCTCGGCAACCTTATCAGCAATCCCGACTATCACACACTTCAGGCCCTGCTGAAGGACGCCAAGGGCGCGTTGATTTTCCCCAGCCTTCTGAAGGCAGGGTTTTTCTTTGGTGCCGAGGGCGGCAGCGGCGTGCTGTTGGCCCGTGGCAGTGACGGCAGTTGGAGCTATCCCGCCTTCTTTACCCTGGGTGCGGTGAGCTTCGGCCTGCAGTTCGGGGGCCAGGATGCGGAAACCGTCTTCGCCATCATGACCGACCGCGGTATCGATTCCATCATCGGCCAGGAAGTAAAACTGGGTGCTGATGTGAGCGTGGCCGCGGGACCAGTGGGAATCGGCGCCGAGGCCGCTACCACGGTCCAGTTGGCGGATGTCTATTCCTTCTCCCGCGCGCGCGGGGCTTACGCCGGGGCTTCTCTCGAGGGGGCGGTGATCCACGGGCGCGAGGATCTCAACGAGGAGTTCTACGGCCGCCGCGCTAGCGCCACCGAAATCGTGCTCCAGAAGAAATACTCTTCCGCCGAGGCCGACAAGCTGCGCGCCCTTTTGGCGGGCCAGTAAACTCTCTATGGGCGGACGAGGGAGACATAGTGAAGACGACGCCGGGCGCGTTCCCGCCCTGATGGTCCAGGGCACCGGCTCCGACGTGGGTAAGTCCCTGCTGGTGGCGGGGCTGGGCCGGGCCTTTGCGCGGCGCGGCCTACGGGTGCGCCCGTTCAAGCCCCAGAACATGTCCAACAATGCTTCCGTGACAATGGATGGTGGGGAGATCGGCCGCGCCCAGGCGCTTCAGGCCCAAGCCTGCGGGGTGGCAGAATCGGTGCATATGAACCCCATTCTGCTCAAGCCTCAGTCCGATACCGGCTCCCAACTTGTGGTCCATGGACGAGTGGAAGGCAGTGTCTCGGCCCGTGATTATCACAAGCGTAAGCCCGACCTCTTGCCCCGGGTTCTAGAGAGCTTTCACATTATGGGGCGTGACGCCGATCTGATCCTGGTGGAAGGGGCGGGCAGCCCGGCGGAAGTAAACCTGCGCGGTATTGACATCGCCAATATGGGATTCGCCTGCGTGGCGGATGTGCCGGTGGTGCTGGTGGGCGATATCGACCGTGGCGGCGTCATCGCTGCCCTTGTGGGCACCTATGCTCTGTTGACCGGTGAAGAGCGGGTGCTTCTGAAGGGCTATGTGATCAACAAGTTCCGGGGCGATGAACGCCTGTTTGATTCCGCCCTGGCTATTATCGAGTGCAAAACCGGGCTTTCCTGCTTCGGCATCCTACCCCACACGGAAGCCGCACGCCGCCTGCCTGACGAGGATAGCATGGCCCTGGACAACAAAAACACCCCCGCCGCCCATACGCCGCGCACAGAAATACGCATCGCCGTGCCGCGCCTGCCCCGTATCGCCAATTTCGATGATCTCGACCCGCTGGCCACCGAATCCGGCGTGGCGGTGGATATGATCCCGCCCGGGGAGCCCCTGCCTCCGGACGCCGACCTCATCCTCATCCCCGGCTCCAAATCCACCCTTGCCGATCTCGCCTTCCTGCGCGAACAGGGCTGGGATACGGATATTCACGCCCATCTGCGCCGCGGCGGGCGGGTGCTGGGCTTATGCGCGGGCTACCAGATGCTGGGTCGCGCCATTGCCGATCCTCATGGTCTGGAGGGCCGGGCCGGCACCGCGCCGGGGCTGGGCCTGCTTGACGTGGAAACAGTGATGACGGATGAGAAGACCCTACTGCGAGCCACAGGAACCGATGACGCCGGGGTCGCAGCTCCTCAAAGCGGCTATGAAATGCATCTCGGGGAAACCTCCGGTCCCGACTGCGCCAGGCCCATGTCCCTGCCCCGAAGGCGACAGGGCGGGGCCATCTCCGCCAATGGCCTGGTCGAAGGCTGTTACCTGCACGGTCTCTTTGCCGATGACGCTTATCGCCGCGATTATCTGAAGGGATTAAAAGGGGGGCTCAGAACGCATGTGTCCTACGCCCAGGGGGTAGAAGACGCCCTCGACGAACTGGCTGTGCTGTGCGAGGCCCGCCTCGATCTCGACCGCCTGCTGGAGATTGCCCATGGGCGCTGACACTGCTAATACCGCAGCCTCAGAACAGATCCTTCAGTTCGCCAAGGGTGTGGAGGATGGTTTCGGCCTCCCGCGAAAGCTGTCCCGGCGCGGCCAGCTGCGTTATCAGCAGAGCGACGATAATCCCCGCCTGGACCAGGCAGGCCACAGCATAGAGAAAAAGAGTACGGTGGATATCCTGAACCGTAAGCCGGGCGCAGCCGTTACCGATCCACTTGTCCTTGACCACCTTGCCGCCATAATGGCGCGGCCCCGCCAGGGAAAGGCCCAACGCCCCGGCCACCGCGCCCTCGGGCCATCCCGCATTAGGCGAAGAATGGTTCCTGGCATCACGCAGCATGGTGCCTATGGCGTGGCCGGGATTAGCCGTGGGCACAAGGAACGCCGCAATCCCGAGAATCAAGCCGGCCAGCCGCGCGGGGATGAAACTCATCACATCGTCCAGCTTCGCCGCGGTCATGCCGAAGGAGAGATAACGCTCGGTTTTATGACCGATCATGCTGTCCATGGTGTTGACGGTCTTGTAGACAAAGAGACCCGGAAGCCCGAACAGCACATACCAGAACACCGGTGCTACCACCCCGTCGGAAAAATTCTCGGCACAGGATTCCACCGCCGCGCGGGCCACCCCTTGCTCATCGAGGGAGTCCGGGTCGCGACCGACGATATGGCTGACGGCATCCCGTCCAGCGCTCAGGCCATCCGTCTGCAGGGCCAGCCCCACTTTACGCACATGGGTGTACAAGCTGCGCTGGGCCACCAGCGTCACTACGAAAAATATCTCCACCAGCCAGCCATGGGCCAGGTCGCAGACGATTCCGGTAATGGCGTAGCCGGCCCCGGCGGCCAGCGCCACCATCACCGCCACCACCAGGAAGCCACGCACAAGGCGCGCCCTTTCGTTGCACGATTTGCGATTCAGGCGGCGTTCCAGGGTGCCCACAAGCCCCCCGGCGATGGCCACGGGGTGCGGCACGATACGGAACAAAAGCGGCATACCGCCCACCACTGCTTCCACCGCCAGGGCGGCCAGAAGCAGGAACAGGAGATGCGGGCTGGCAAGGGTATTTACGGCGGCGAACTCCGTCATCCTTCGAGAATGGTATGCCGGGGCTTCTTTGGTCAATCGGCAAATGACCTTCGCCCCCGGACCGCCACCACTTAAGGTTTAAAGGAAGGGAACAGCATTAATGAGCAAGACGGGCGTGATGATATGCGGCCATGGCAGCCGCGATGAAGAGGCTGTGGCGGAATTCCAGTCTCTGGCGCGGGGCATGCGCGAAAGGCTGCCGCAATATGATGTTGAATCGGGCTTTCTGGAATTTGCCAGGCCCACCATCCAGGAAGGGCTGAAAAAGCTGATGGAGCGCGGGGTGACGGAAATTCTCGCGGCACCCGCCATACTTTTCGCCGCCGGCCATGTGAAAAACGATATCCCCTGGGAACTCAACAGCTTCGCTGCCTCCCATCCAGTTCTCTCTCTCTCTTGCGGGCGCGACCTCTCCATCGAGCCCAAACTGCTGATGGCGGCGCGCGACCGCATCCAGGCCGCCATGGAAACCGCGGGGGGCGGTGTGGCGGCGGCTGACACCATGCTCATGGTGGTGGGGCGCGGCACCAACGACCCCGACGCCAATTCCAATGTGTCCAAGGTCACCCGCATGCTGTGGGAGGGGATGGACCTGGGCTGGGCCGAGACCTGCTACAGCGGCGTCGCCCATCCCCGCGTGGACAAAGGGCTGGAACGGGTGGCGGCCATGTCATTCCGGCGCATCATCGTCTTTCCCTATTTTCTTTTCACCGGGGTGCTGGTGAAGCGCATTTATGCCCAGATGGCCGAAGTGGCGTCCAAGTATCCAGGCACGGAATTCGTCGCCGCCTCTTATCTAAACGACCACCCCAGGGTGCTTGATACCCTAGCCGAGCGGGTGACGGGAATCGCCGAGGGCGACAACGCCATGAACTGCTTGCTGTGCAAATACCGTGAACAGGTGGTGGGTTTCGAGGACGCCCAGGGCCAGCCCCAGGCCGGGCACCACCACCATGTGCGCGGCATCGGTACCGGCCACGATCATGACCACGCCCACGACCATGGTCCGGCCAAGGAACCCGCCTAGATGAACTTCGATTACCTGCGCCACCCCGAGGATATTACTCGCCGTTCCTTCGAGATCATCGGCGAGGAGGTGGATTTCTCAGGCATTCCCGAAAGCTTGCGGCCCGTGGCCATGCGATTGGTGCATGCCTGCGCTCTGCCGGACATCATACCCGACCTGGTCTGGTGCGGCGACGTGACGGCGGCGGGGATTGGCGCCCTTGAATCCGGCGCGTCTATTCTCTGCGACGCAAGCATGGTGGCCCAGGGCATCGACAGCCTGCGCCTGACCGCAGGCAATGAGGTGATCTGCACCCTGCGGGAGGACGGCGTGGGAGAACGGGCCAAGGCGGGAGGGATCACCCGTTCGGCGGCGGCGCTGGACCACTGGCTGGACCACCTGGACGGAGCCATCGCGGTTATCGGCAATGCGCCCACGGCTCTCTTCCGGCTGCTGGAGCTGATCGTGGAAGGCGCGCCGCCACCGGCCCTTATCCTCGGCTTTCCCGTGGGCTATGTGGGTGCGGCTGAATCCAAGGAGGCGTTGATTTCCGAGGCTCCGTCGCACGGGCTGGCCTGTCTTACCCTGCGCGGCCGTTTCGGGGGCTCGGCCCTGGCTGTCGCCGCCTTCAATGCCCTGGCCCGTGCCCAGCAGGCTCAGCAGCCGGTGACGCTGGCGGTGGGCCCATGACGGCGTCTGCCTGGCTGCGGGTCATTGGCATCGGCGAGGACGGGCTCGACGGGTTGTCCCCGCGCTGCAGGAAATACGTGGAAGAGGCCGAGGTTTTGGCGGGTGGGGCGCGGCATCTGGCCTTCGTCCCCTCTTCCACAGCCGAGAAACTGGCCTGGGGCACGCCCTTCTCCGATTCCCTGGACGCCATCGCCAGCCATCGTGACAAGCGCGTGGTGGTGCTGGCCAGCGGCGATCCCATGAATTACGGCGTCGGCGTGGCCCTGGCGCAGCGTTTTAGCGCCGAGGAGATGGCGATATTTCCCGCCGCCGGGGCGTTTTCATTGGCCTGCGCGCGGCTGGGCTGGTCACGGGCCGAAGTGGAAACCCTGACTCTGCACGGCAGGCCGCTTTCTCTCCTTAACGTTCATCTGCGCCCCGGCGCACGGCTGCTAATCCTCGCCGAGGACGGCACGACCCCGGCCGCCGTGGCCGCGGCCCTGCGGGACAAGGGCTATGGCCCCAGCCGCCTCACCATGCTAGCGCGGCTCGGCGGCCCCCATGAGGAGCGACGCGACGGCACTGCCGAGGGTTGGGATGACGCTTCCTGTCACGATCTCAATACCATAGCTGTTGAATGCCGCATTGAGAAAGGCGCATTCGTCCTGCCCCGGATTCCCGGCCTGCCTGATGAAGCCTTCCTCAATGACGGACAGCTGACCAAGCAAGTGGTGCGTTCGGCCACCCTGGCGGCTCTGGCACCCCTGCCGGGAGCATTGCTGTGGGATGTGGGTGCCGGCAGCGGAGCCATCGCCATCGAATGGCTGCGCACCGAGCCCACATCGCAGGCGGTGGCCGTAGAGCGCGATCCCGTGCGCGCCGAACGGATTGTGGAAAACGCTGAAGCCCTGGGCGTACCGAGACTTAGAGTAATTACCGGCGAGGCACCCCAGGCGCTGGCCAGCCTCACTTCGCCCGACGCAGTTTTAGTAGGCGGTGGTGTTTCCGGTGACGGTTTGTTGGAGGCTTGTTGGGAGGCGCTAGCGCCCGGCGGGCGGTTGGTAGCCAATGCGGTGACGGAAAAAGGCAAAGACCGCCTCGCCGCCTTCTTCCGCGCCGAGGGCGGGCGGCTTACCCGGATCGCCGTATCCCATGCCGAGTCCGAGGCCGGTGATACGCCCCTAGCATGGCATGACAAGCATCCCGTGACCCAGCTTGCTGTGGAGAAAGCCCGATGAACCCCGCTTCCGGAACCCTCTACGGCCTCGGCATCGGTCCCGGCGACCCCGAGCTGATTACCCTGAAGGCCCTGAAATACCTTCGCGCCGCCCCGGTGCTGGCCTATCCCGCGCCCCTGAAGGGGGAGAGCCTGGCGCGGCGTATCGCCCAACCCCACCTGCCGGGGGAACAGACCGAAATCATCATCCGCACCAGCTATGATAAAAATCGTCAGCCCATCGAGGCCGCCTATGACCGAGCCGCCGAGGAAATATCGGGCCATCTTTCCGAGGGCCGTGACGTGGCCCTGTTGTGTCTTGGCGATCCCTTCCTCTACGGCTCGTTCCAGTATCTCTTCGTCCGGTTAGACCACCATCTCCCGGTGGTGGTGGTGCCCGGCATCTCTGCTCCGGCGGCGGGATCGGCGGCAGCGCACATAGCCCTTACCGCGGGCGGGGACTGTCTTGCCGTGGTTCCGGCGACCCTGGACGAGGATGTGATCGCCACCCGGCTGGAAGGCTTCGATGCCGCTGTCATCGTCAAGGTAGGGCGGCATTTCGCCAAGCTGCATGGGCTTCTCAGACGTCTCGGCATGGCGGAAAAGGCCTGCTACGTGGAGCGTGTCTCCATGGCGGAGGAGCGCATCCTTCCCCTCGACGAAGTGGACCCCGACTCCGCCTCCTATTTCTCCATGATTCTTCTGCACAACCGGGAAGGCGCCTCTCCATGACGGAGGCAAAGTCCTCACTCCCCGAAGGCGTGGTTTTTCTGGCCCTGACCCGGGAGGGTTACGCCCTCGCCCGGCGTCTGGCGTCGGCCCTGCCCGGCGCCGAGGTTCATGGATACGCGCCGCGTGTGGGCGATGCCGACACGGTTTTCAGCGATCTCGGCGCCCATCTGCGAGATCTGTTCACCCAGGGCCACCCCATCGTCGGTCTCTGCGCGGCGGGGATTCTCATCCGCGCCCTGGCCCCAGCCTTGTGCCACAAGGCCCAGGAGCCGTCGGTGGTGGCACTGGCAGAGGACGGTGGCGCCGCCGTACCCCTGCTCGGCGGCCATCGCGGCGGCAATGCCCTGGCGACATTTCTGGCGGACCAGACGGGCGGTGTGGCGGCCGTGACCACGGCTGGCGAATTACGGCTCGGCCTGGCGCTGGACATACCGCCGCCGGGCTGGCGCCTGGCCAACCGCGAGATCGCCAAGACCGTGACGGCGGCACTTCTGGCCGAAGAGAAAGTAGCGCTCCGTTGCAATGTTCCCGACGGCGGCTGGCTCACCGGGGCGGGTCTGGAGTTTCACGATGACGCTCTCCTTTCCATTCGGATCGGTGCCGACGCCACGCCACCCGCCGACGGCGAGCTTCTCTTCCATCCGCCGGTGCTGGCGCTGGGGGTGGGCTGCGAGCGCCAGACGGAACCGGCAGAACTGGAAGCACTGGTGACGAAAACCTTGGCCGAACATGACTTGAGCCCCCTGGCTGTGGCCTGTGTCTGTTCCATTGACCTCAAATCGGACGAGGCGGCGGTGCATGCCTTGGCCGAGTCTCTGGGCGTTCCGGCCCGGTTCTTCGACGCCACGGCGCTGGAGGCCCAGGCCCCGCGCCTGCAAACCCCCTCGCCGGTGGTGTTCCGCGAGACCGGCTGTCACGGCGTCTGCGAGGGTGCGGCGCTGGCGGCGGCGGGAGAGGGAAGCGAACTGGTCATACCCAAAGCCAAATCGGCCCGTGCCACCTGCGCTCTAGCCCTGGCCGCCTCGCTTCTGGACGCCCATGCAATTGGCGCCCCCCGGGGCGAGCTGGCGGTGATCGGCATCGGTCCTGGTGCGGAGGACTGGCGCACGCCCGAAGCCAGCGCGGCGCTGAGCCGAGCCGATGACGTGGTGGGCTATGATCTCTATTTCGATCTTGTGGCCGAAACCACGGCCCGGACACAACGTCATACCTTCCCTCTGGGGAAAGAAGAGGAACGGGCGCGCGCCGCTCTCGATCTAGCTGCGGCGGGAAAACGGGTGGCGCTGATCTCGTCGGGGGATGCCGGTATCTACGCCATGGCCTCCCTGGTGTTCGAGCTTCTCCACCACGGGGAAAGGGAAGACTGGAGCCGGGTCAAGGTGACGGTGGTTCCCGGCATTTCCGCCCTTCAGGCTGCCGCCGCCCGTATCGGCGCACCGCTGGGTCACGATTTCTGCGCCATTTCCCTTTCCGATCTGTTGACCCCCCGCGAGGATATCGCAAAACGGGTGCGAGCGGCGGCGGAAGGGGATTTCGTGGTGGCTTTTTACAATCCGGTTTCCAGGTGCCGCCGTGACCTTCTGGAGGAGGCGAGGGACATCCTGCTTTTCCACCGCCCCACAGACACTCCGGTGGTGCTGGCCCGCAATCTCGGACGTCCGGGTGAAGAGGTCGCGGTGACCACCCTGGAGGCCCTCACTGCCTCCCAGGCCGACATGTTGACGCTGGTCCTGGTGGGCAACAGCCACACAGTGGCCGTACAGCGGGGCGAGAGCCTGTGGGTCTACACGCCGCGCGGATACGGCGACAAGGAAAAGCCAGTAGGCGCGCCAAGCGCAGATAGAAAAAGGAGCGCGGGCTGACATGACCGTCCACTTCATCGGTGCCGGGCCCGGTGCACCGGACCTCATCACGGTGCGCGGCCTTGAACTGATCCGCGAATGCGGTCTGGTGCTCTATGCCGGTTCCCTGGTGCCGCAAGAGGTGGTAGCGCAAGCCGCGCAAGACGCCAAAGTCATGGACAGCGCGCCCCTGACCCTGGACGAGATCATCGAAGCCATCCGCGAGGCCCATGAAAGCGGGTTGGATGTGGCGCGGGTCCATTCAGGCGATCCCTCTCTTTACGGGGCCATCGCCGAACAGATACGCCGCCTTGATGACCTTTCCATCCCCTATGACGTGACCCCCGGCGTGCCGTCCTTTGCGGCGGCAGCAGCAGCCATGAAGACCGAACTCACCCTGCCGGGAGTGTGCCAGACGGTGATCCTCACCCGGACCTCGGTTACATCCTCTTCCATGCCCGAGGGCGAGGATTTGGAAACGCTAGGGAAAAGCGGCGCCACCTTGGCTATCCACCTTTCCATCAACAATCTGGCTATCCTGGTGCGGGACCTGATCCCGCTCTACGGAGAGACCTGTCCGGTGGCGGTGGCGTGGCGGGTGAGTTGGCCCGACGAGACCATCATCCGAGGCACGCTGGCCACCATCCGTGATGCTGTTAAAAAGGCGGGGATCACACGCACTGCCCTCATTATCGTGGGGCCCGTCCTGGGCGGGGAAGATTTCGACGACAGCCGCCTTTATGCCCCCGGCCACAGCCACATCATGCGGCAGAAAAAATAGCCTTAACCGTTTCCGCTCTAGTTGCCCTGAAGGGCTTTCTTGACGATTTTCTTGATCTGCCGGTTACGGCCGTTATCGGCAAAGGTCTGAATATCGCGTCCCGTATAATCCTGAAGCATCAGGTCACTGCCTTTTTCGATGAGGAGTTCCACCATCCGGGCCTGTCCAGCCTCGACGGCCCGCATCAGGGGGGTAAAGCCGTTGCGGTTCTGGATGTCAATATCGGAACCGGCCTCGAGCAGGATTTCCACCACATCCGTGTGGCCGCGCTCACAGGCCCAGACCAGCGGCGTATTGCCGAAGCTGTCCTTGAAATTGATGTTGGCGCGGTATTTGAGCAGGGTTTCCATCATCTCCACGTTACCATCCTTGGCGGCGTAGAAAAGCGGGGTCAGGCCCTTACCATCTACCTTGTTCACGTCATATCCGCGCTCCAGGAATCCTTCCACCTTCTCCACGTCGCCGTCACGCACAGCGGTGATATAAACCAGTTCAGGAAAAATATCGCTTTCTAACGCCGCCACGGAAATGGGACAAAGAAGCGCCAGCCCCACAAGGGCGACAAAAAAATTACGCATGATTATTTCATCCAAGCCTTGGGCAATGCCCCTTATTAGCGCCGACCAGCGGCGGTTTCGTCAAGCTGCTTCACACGCATATAGAGCCAGGCCAGTATATCCTCTATCTGCTCCAGCCTGGGACCGGGTTCGGGCGGGGGCCGGGATAGAAAGAGAACGGGGATTCTGGCCTCGCGAGCCGCGATGATCTTGGCTTCGGTGGCGGTCCCGCCGCTCATCTTCGCCACCAACACGTTGATGCGGTAGCGCTTTATAAGCGCCCGTTCCTCATCCAGGCTAAAGGGGCCGCACCCCAGGACAACCTCGTAATCCTTGCCTTCTGTTCCCAGCGGCAGCCCCCCCTCGGGGCGGGAGATCAGACGCACCAGGAACCATGATTTCGGCTGACCCGGCGGGCGCTGCCGGGCGAAGGCCTCCAGACCACCCGCGCCCAGTGTCAGAAACACGCGCCGCTCCACCCAGGGCAGGGATTCGGCCACGGCGGTCATGTCGGGAAGTTCCACCCATTGGTCCCCGGGCTGTTTCCGCCATGGCGGACGGTCGAGAACGATCCGCTCTACGTTTTGCGTTTTACAGGCAAGCCGCGCATTCCTGGAAATGGTTGCGGCAAAGGGGTGAGTGGCGTCAATGAGCCAGTCCACTTCCTGTTGTTGCAGATAATCTCCAAGGCCCTGTGGGCCGCCGAAGCCACCGATGCGGACCTCTCCGGGGATGCCGATGCCCCGGACCCCCGTGGTCTCGACCCTGCCCGCAAGCGACGTGATAACCCTCAGCACCTCGCCATGAGCCGACGTCACCAGACGCGCCAGTTCGCCCGCTTTGGTGGTGCCCCCAAGTATCAACAAGGTCTGTGTCATTGCCATGTTTTCCCTTCCGGAAACGGCGATCATCCTGCGGCGCACCCCACTAGTTTGCCGCCGCTGTCGAAGATGGCCACCTCCACCAGCATATCCGATATGTCGCCGCCATTGTCCAAAACCTCGAGCGCCACCTGCCGCGCTTCTTCCGCGATGCGGTCGGCCAGGGGCAGGTCATGAGCCCGCGCAAAATTGAGAAGCTCCCCGGCGGAGCAAACGGCCAGGGCGAAAACGGCCTCTTCGTCGGCACCCATTTCCACAAGGTGGGTGGAAAGCCTGGATAAATCCACCCTGGAGCGCCCCGAATGAAGGTCGAGGTGTCCCGCCGCCAGCTTCGATATCTTGGCGAATCCTCCGGCCATGGTCAGCCTCGGCACGGGGTGGCGGCGCAGGTATTTAAGCAGCCCGCCAGCAAAATCTCCCATTTCTACAAGCGCAGCGTCGGCGAGTCCGTGCAATTTCTGTACCCCGCGTTCCGAAGTACGGCCGGTGGATGCGGCGATATGGGTAAACCCGCCCGCCCGCGCCACATCCACGCTGCGGTGGATGGCTTCGACCCATGCCGCACAGGAATAGGGGACGACGATGCCCGTGGTGCCGAGAACAGACAGCCCGCCGACGATGCCAAGACGCTGGTTGAGGGTTTTTCGCGCTAGCTTTTCACCGCCGGGGACAGAAACGGTGACGGTCACATCATGGGCAACACCGTGGTTGGCGGCAATGGCGGCGATTTCGTTCCGCATCATTTCGCGCGGAACGGGGTTGATGGCGGGTTCGCCCACCTCTAGCACCAGGCCGGGCCGCGTGACCTCGCCCACGCCTTCCCCGGCGCGAAACACCACGCCGCCGCCGTCCTCCCGCAAACGCACGGTGGCGCGGATTTCCGCGCCGTGGGTGACGTCGGGATCGTCCCCGGCATCCTTGATAATTCCCACCGTGGCGTGGACGCCTTCGGCGTCCTCGCCCTTTTCTTTGGTAGCAATGGCGAAGGAGACGCGCTCGCCGCGCGGCAGGGTGATGGTGACGGGGTTGGGGAAGTCGCCACCCAGAAGCGCCTCGAAGGCTGCCACAGCGGCTGCTGTGGCGCATGCCCCGGTGGTATAACCCGTGCGCAGGTCATTTTGTGGCCGTTTCCGCATAGATGTCAGTCTAGCCGCCCCGCCACGGGGCCGAAAGCCACCGTCTAGTAATCTGCCGGACCTTTCCCGATGCCCCCGTCGCGGATAGACTGCGCCCTTCCACTGCAACCTCGGGAAGGATTTCATGGACCAACAGCCGAAACTCATCGAACAGGGGCTTTCCCTGGCGCTTGCCCCCTTCGAGCCGGGCTGGGTGTGGCTGGTAGGGGCGGGGCCGGGCGATCCCGGGTTGCTCTCTCTCTATGCCCTGCATGCCTTGCAATATGCCGATGTGATTGTCTATGACGCGTTGGTGGCCCGCAGCATCCTCGAACTAGCGAACAAAGAGGCGCGGCTGGAATTCGCCGGCAAGCGCGGCGGCCGTCCCTCACCCACCCAGCCCGACATTTCCCGCCGTCTGGTAGACCTGGCGAAAGAAGGGCTGCGGGTACTACGCCTGAAGGGTGGCGATCCCTTTGTGTTCGGACGTGGCGGAGAGGAAGCCCTGGCCTTGGTGGCGGCCGGGGTGCCTTTCCGCTTAGTGCCCGGAGTCACTTCTGGCATCGGCGGGTTGGCCTATGCCGGGATTCCCGTCACCCACCGCGAAACCAATTCAATTGTCACCTTCGTCACCGGCCATATGGCGGGCGGCGAGCTTCCCGACGCCATAGAATGGAAGGCGCTGGCCCGTATATCGCCGGTCATCGTCTTCTATATGCCGCTCACTCATCTCGGGAAAATTTCTGATCACCTCATGGCTGCGGGCCGGGGCGAAGGAGAACCCGTAGCCGCAATCTCCAAGGCCACCACACGGGACCAGCAGGTTCTCACCTCCACCCTCGGAGAATGCGCCGAGGCGGTCAGGGTAAGCGGCATCAAGCCGCCGGTGCTGTTCGTGGTGGGACCGGTGGTGAAGCTGCGCGACGGCCTCGACTGGCTGGGGGCGCTGTCCGGCAAGCAACTCTACCCCGATCCCCTTAAAAGCGGAGGCGACACATGACGGATCCTCTAGATCAGAGACCGTTTTGGGGCGCGACACCCCTTTTCGTTCTCATGGCGGTGGCGCTGGTGCTGACGGTCTGGGCGCTGCTTGGTGGGGCGGGGCAGCAAAAGCCCCAACCCGTCGTCCTCGGGAGCCCCATCACCCTTGCCGACCAGTATGGCCGCAGGGGCGGGGGCGACGCCATGGCGGGGAAGTTCCTGCTCGTTACCTTCGGCTATACCTTCTGTCCCGACGTCTGCCCCACCATCCTGCGCGACATGAGCGCGGCGGTGGACCTGTTAGGCGATGAGGGGGAAAAAGTGGTTCCCGTCTTCATCACCATTGATCCGGAACGCGACACGCAAGAACGGATGAAGGACTATGCCGCCCATTTCCACCCGCGCCTGCTCGCCTTTACCGGCGCCCCAGAGGAAATCGCCGCCACCGCCGGGGACTTCCGTATCTACTATGCCCGCTCGCAGGTGGAAACAGGGATGGACGACTATCTGATGGACCATACGGCGCTGGTTTTCCTGATGGCGCCAGACGGAAGCTACATCGCCAATTTTTTCTACGGCACAACGCCGGAAAACATGATGATGGTCATGGAGCAACACCTGTGACGGCATGCCTATGACACCTCCGGGCATCATCATCGCTGCCCCGGCCAGCGGCAGCGGTAAGACCGTCCTCACACTTGCCCTGTTGCGGCATCTGAGCCAGTCCGGCCTCGCGGTGGCCTCGGCCAAGACTGGCCCCGACTATATAGACCCTGCCTTTCATGCCGCCGCCACCGGGCGCGCCTGCGTCAATCTCGATCCCTGGGCCATGCGCGGGGAAAGCCTAGACCGTCTCATTTCCCGTATGGGGCAAGGAGCGAAACTTCTTATATGCGAAGGCGTCATGGGCCTGTTCGACAGTGCCGCCAGCGGTTCCGGATCGAGCGCCGATCTGGCGGTGCATACGGGCTGGCCGGTGGTTCTAGTGGTGGATTCTCGCCACCAGGGGGCCTCGGCGGCCGCGGTGGTGCGGGGATTCGCCTCCCATCGCGATGATGTGGAGGTGGCGGGCGTGGTCTTCAATAATGTGGGCGGCGCCCGGCATACCGATATCCTGCGTGAGGCCACGGCCTCAGCCATGCCGGAGCTGCCGGTTCTTGGTTGTGTGCCCCACGATCCCGCCTTGACCCTGCCTGAGCGCCATCTCGGCTTGGTCCAGGCGGCGGAACATCCCCAACTCGAGGCCTTCA
>Ga0208411_1000592_pt1 | contig 27533 bp, 24 predicted proteins | sample ETN01SmetaG_4_FD_185793 | JGI IMG/M metagenome (GOLD analysis project Ga0208411, IMG submission 185793) | Marine microbial and viral communities from oxygen minimum zone, Eastern Pacific Ocean - ETNP2014F12-01SV261 (SPAdes) (version 2) | ecosystem: Environmental > Aquatic > Marine > Oceanic ... | reverse complement strand
TATCGATCCAGAGAATCTTCAATCTATTCACCTTTCTATAGTAAGCCAAGATACAACTGGCGGCAATTGGGATTATTTTTTAACTGTTGAAGATGGTGAGCCTGGAACTGACATAACTGTTCCCGTAGAATTTATTTTAAATGACCCTTACCCTAATCCTTTTAATGGGGTAGTGAAGTTTTCGATCTATATGCTAAGTAATTCAACAATAACAGTTAATATAATTAACTTGAATGGAAAAAGAATTAGAAGATTATTTTCTGGGAAAACAACATCGGGTAATCATAATTATATTTGGCATGGAGTTGATGAGCAGGGAAATCAGGCCGCATCAGGGATTTACTATATCAAAGTCATTGGAAAATCCACACAAGAGTGGCGACCTATAACATACTTAAAATAAATTCTTTTTATATCCAGAGATAAATAGAACATCACCATTCTTTAAATTCATTTTATTCCATAAAGGAGCAATTTCCTTAGGGATAGCTGGAGTTTTGATTAAGACTTCTCCTTGGATAACACCACGGCAAATCGATTCCTCATCAATATTCAAACCTAATTTATTACCAATATCAATAACCTCGGGGCTTACCCTGTCAAGGGTAGGATTAAAAATCATCCCATGATTAGTACATAATGTTTTGAAATTCTTATATATGATAGGGTGTTGGGTGCGTGCTATAATTATATCTGCAGGAAGAACTGCAAGCTTAAGATTTTGCATAAATGGATGAATATCAACACCTTGAATAATTTTATTTAAAAAAGTTGTGCGAAAAAAATTAATATTCAGCTTATCTACTTCGTGAATCTGATTAGTGGAAAATCCAATAATATTTTTGTTTTCATCCAAAATATGAATCCAAAGATCTGCGGAAGCACTTGCTCCAATAATAAATTTTAATCCAAAATCATTGCCAGATGCATTTTTGAATACTTTATGATGTTCATGTATTATAGCCATGGCTTGAGGAGATAAATTTGATTTTAGTCCTGGCCACTCCTTTTTTGGCAAGATAATTTCAATACCATATTCTGGATTAATTGTTTTAAGGTGATTTAACAACATTGTTGCTTCAGGTAATCCTATATAATTAGATGAACTCATCATAACTGCGGTATAATTTAATATTTAATTTGAAATATGGGTTTAGAAACAACCTTTAAATGATGTATAGCCTAAATATGGAATCAGTATATATAATATTGAATCTCTGATGAGATAAAAAAGGATAAAAGCTACGAAAACTTGCCACCCTTTTTTCTTCAGTAAAAGTTTATAACCCCCTTCCCGTTTTATATCCAACCACTCTAGTAAGAATTTTGGACGATAGATTGACATTAATTTTCCGGTTTTATTTTCCCGAATTTGAGATTCTCATATTTTTCCCAAATAGTTTCACCAGCTGCTTGCTGGAAGCGAAATGCAAAAGATAAAGCATCATCGAAGGAATTTCCGGCGAATTCTTCGTGTTTGTAGTACTCATCAACCCATCCTATATACTCTCGCATACCTGATTGATTCACTTGGTCAAAAATACCATAAATTAATTCAGCTCTATTGTCGTAATACCATGTTGTTACATCTCCATATCCCAAATCATCAACCATCTTCTGATGGGTATCATAGACCTGGGTAAGATAAGAGAATAAAAATATCTCTTTTTCCTGTGGCTTTAATGTTTTCCAATAAACAGAGATAGCACTTGGAGTGGGATCATCCTTCTTTTCCTGTGCAGGTAATAACATCAATGAAAAAATTATAGCAATTATAAACTTCATATCATTCTTCTTGTTTACTTGTTTCAAACTCTGAAATCATTTCTTCTAGCTTTTCCATAGCTTTATTTTCAGAAACCTTACCTCGATTTTGACCTTGATAATACAAATGTCCAGCGCCTTTACCAAATGCGATTCCAAGGTCTGTATGCGATGCTTCACCCGGCCCATTAACCGCGCAACCCATAAGGGCAACCGTCATAGGAGTTTTAACATCTTTTAATTTTTCTTCCATTTTGCCAGCAATTTTAAATAAATCTACTTCTAATCTACCACAAGTTGGACAAGCAACAATAGTAACGCCTTTAGATGCTAGTCCAAGAGATTTTAATATTTCAAAACCTACATGTACTTCCTCTACAGGATCATCAGTTAAACTCACCCGAATTGTGTCACCAATTCCTTTAGCCAATAAGGTGCCAATTCCTACAGAAGATTTTATCGAACCTGACTTGGTAGGCCCTGCTTCAGTAACGCCTAAATGAAGTGGGTAATCATATTTTTTTGAGAAGAGTTCATAAGAAGACATCATTAGATTAACATCCGATGCTTTAAGCGATACAATAATATCGTCAAAATTATGTTCCTGACAAATATCAATATGACGCTTGGCGCTTTCAACCATCGCCTCAGGCGTTGGAAACCCATACTTTTCAATAAGATCTTTTTCTAGACTTCCCGCATTAACACCGATTCTAATTGGAAGCCCTGCCTTACTTACTTTATCTAATACTTCTTTGACTTTCTTTTTTCCCCCAATGTTTCCAGGATTAATCCTGATCTTATCTGCACCCGCATCTACAGCTTCTAGGGCCATACGGTAATTGAAATGTATATCTGCAACAAGCGGAACATTCATACGTTTCTTAATCTCATATAAGGCATCAGCTGCAGGTTGGTCTGGTACTGTAATTCGAATGATTTGACAACCGGCTTCTTCCAATCGTTCAACTTCATTTAGAGTTGCTTTAATATCGTGGGTCTTTGTTGTGGTCATAGACTGTACGGTAACCGCATGCTCTCCACCAACAATTAGGTTTCCAACCTTAACTTCTCTTGTCTTTTTTCTTTTAATCATTATTTAGTATAAAATTACAAAAGTCTATTGTTTAAAAGGATCATCCAAATATTTTTCAGCCAATTGAATAGCATAGGTATAGTTTCCCAATTTGATACACTTTTTATATGCAATTACAGCTTCCATACGTTTACCTCGTTTATCCATAATTTTTCCTTTAAGTAGGTATGCTTCTCCTAAAAATGCATCCAAATCGGAGTAATAATTATCAATACTGAGGTTTGAAAAATTTAAGGCTCTTGCTTCATCGCCACTCAAATAATAATAGTAGGCCCAAAGATAATGTACATAAGAAGTAAATAATTCCTGATGGCGCGGTCGCTGTTCAAGAAGAGAAACATTTAATTTTCTAAGTTTCTCTTCTGCTAACTTCAATTCTCCTTTTTGAAGCAGGCTTTGAACATAATGAATCTTGTAATCATAATTATTTGGATATTTTTCTACTAATTTTTTACTCAGCAAATATCCTCTTTCGACATCAATATCAACAAACTGATATATGAAGGATAATATGCTCATCGCCTCTGTCCATGCCCAGGGACTTTGCGTCGCTGCGATTTCCATTTTCCTTAAGCCCTCTTTCTTGGATGCCTCTAAACCGAAAAGCTCTGCCCCTGCCTTCAAAAGCACATTGCTCATCCCAGCATAATATTCAACTATTCCAATCGGAAGATATAGATCAAGTAAAGTTGAGTCCATTTGCTCAACTTTCTGAACAATACGGAAGCCTCTATATGCAGACATCAGCGTAGAAATCCATTTCTTTTGACCTAATAGTATTCGTGCTTTGAGACCTTTTGTTGTACCATAATACAAAAGGTAATCAGGATCTGATGGGTTCTCAGATAATAGAGAATCATATACAAGTTCTATATCATCAAGATTACTCTCAAAATTTTTATACACTTCACTCTTTAAGAGCGTTGATTCATCACTCCTCCACTTTGCTGCTACCCAGGCAACATGGACACCTGGATGACCCGGATATTTTTTGCGAGCAGAATCTAGAACTTTGACACTTCGTTCATATTCATAATTGTAAAACGCATCTGCACCACGGCGAACTTCAATATCGCCAGGATGTTGCGCATTTAATATTGAGAAGACAGTAATTAATAGAATTAAATACTTCATATGGGTAATAAAATTAGGGCACTTCCCAATAGAAAAGTAAATATGATGTACACCCCTAGTTGAGAAATAGTCTTTATTTCAACTTGAATTGTCTGAATTGATCCATTATCTGATCAACATTAAATCTATTCATACTTATGCGGTTTGCAGAATGAGGTGTTTTATTTAATTTCATCTCTAAAAGAGCATTTGTTTCTAATATTGAATTAAGTTGTAGAGCAAACATCAATTCAAAATTGTTATAACAACTTAATTCATCAAAATCATCAGAAGATTCACCTTCGCAAAAATCCTCCTCTTCATTTAATGTAAGATCAGATCCATTTACCATATATGTTGCTATAATGGAGTCGATTTCAGTAGATCCATCATAATCATCTATAATCTCTGCAATTATATAAAGAGTATTTCCTTCAACATGCCACTCTCCTAACTCATCATACTTAGTTCCATCATAACTATCAATATGACTCAAAGTGGCTTGACCATTTTCTTCAAGTATCATTGATTCTTGATCACCAACTATTTCTTGTGAAATCGGCGGAAAATCAAAAGCCTTGGGGGTATTTGCACTAAGATTAATTGTTTTAGCCTGATATGTTCCATAAAGCACATGATAATCTGATTGGTCCGGTTCCCCGGTTACCATATTCATAGCAAATAGCGTATCAGTCATTTGTAAAGAATGATTATCTTTATCATATACAAAGTCAGATATATTAAAATAAATCCCATATTCATCTGGAGAAAGCATGGCCTGCATATATGCAATTTGTTCTCCCATATCATCCTTACCTAATATCAATAGAATACTTGGAAAATTCATATCATCTGAAAAATCATCAAAAAATGGACGATTTGATAATATAATAGATTCACCTCCACTATAATAATCATATTGCACCATCATATGATTAAGCAATATATCAGACGAATTTCCTTTTACTGAAAGCGATGAAGTCCCCTTTGAAAAAGGGTCTAGCGCGGTCTGATCTATCTTGGAAGTCAGTTCTAATGAGCTATTAGCTTCATGTAGATACCATGTACCTACAAGTTCTTTAGGGCGATCTTTTCCTTCTTCATCTTCACAAGCGAGAAAGAATACTAAACTAAGTAAAAATATGAATAAAAGTTTAATTTTGAGATTCATAAGAGAATCAACTAGAATTAACTCGAAGTTTTTCCAGCCAATAAAAGCCAACCGCGAGCATCGTTATTTATAGGATCTATTTCCATTGATCTCGCCCAAGCTGCCTTCGCTAAGCCAGCTTCATTCATTCTCCAATAAGTGATTCCTAGGCCTAAGTATGTTTGAGCATCATTTGGTTTGAGTTCTATAGCTTCTTGATAGGCTGCCAATGATTCTCTATTCATTCCTTTTTCTCTATAATAGTCAGCCAAAACTCTCATAGATCCAGGAAGCCATATCCCAGAATTTTTATTAACACTCAAAGCCTTCCTAAAAGCAGTTTGTCCCAAGCTTGACTGCCCTACTCGGTTATATTCAACAGCTAAGATATAATAGGCTTGAGGGAGCAGAGTACGGACTTCTTGATTATGTGGTTCATAATGAAGCAGGTCTTCCCATGATGAGGCAGCCCTACCCCATTCACTTCCTTTAAAATAACTTAAACCTTGATTAAAGCGTGAATTCTTATCTGATGGATCAATTTTAATGGCATCTCCATAAGTCAATGCAGCATATACATATTTTCCTTGGCCAAAATAAAGATCACCTAAAGCTACATAAGATTCATGATGGGTCGGGTCTTTTTTGATGGATTGTTGATAGGTAGCCTTGGCCTTATCCAAATTCCCCAAACCTTCAAATGCTCGACCTTTAAGGTAGATAAAAGCAACTTGATTTGGAAACATATCTTGTCCGCCTTGTGCTAGTTTGGCGGCTACGTCAAAATTAAGATCATTTAAATTCTGCCTAACTTTTTTCATTTGTTTCCCAGGACCCTTTGGATCTTTTTGAGCAGACTTTGATAACATGTCATCAGACATTGATCTCGATTCTTTAGTTTTAAACAAAGTAGCCATTGTTTCAATAGTAGCTCGATGACTAGGCTGAACATCCAGGGCTTCATCAAAAGAATGCCTCGCTTTGGTCATTTGATCAAATCTTGCATAAAAAGAACCAAGATGAAAGTGGGCATCTGCATTATTAGGATGCTGAGCAGCTAATTTCAGATAAATCTCTTTAGCATCTTCAAAACGACCATTTGCCTCATAATTTCTAGATAAATCAACCTGTTTACGAAAATCATTAGGCTCCAGTCTAGCAGCTTGCTCAAGGTCTGATGTCGAAGGGGCTCTTTTAAGATAAATCCTTTCCACCTTTTTCTTCTCTTTTTCATCGAGGTAGTGTGTAGCTCGAGCTAAATTTCTTGAACTCGACTCAAAGGCTTCAGTTATATTATAAATTTCATTTGCATACTTAACGGGGCTTATCATTGGAATATCAGAAATTCTAGGTGTTTTAGCTCGAGTTGGTGATTTTGATGCTACAGTTTTACCGCTTTTCTTAGCCAATGAAGTTAATTGCTGTACTTTCTTCTTATTTGATGAAGATGGATTCAACTTATATGCTCTTTGATAATCTTTTAATGCTCCAGCATAATTCTTTTTCTTAGCTTTAGAATTTCCCCTTTTCGCATAGTTTGCTGCTTGTTGTGCTTGTTTTGTTGATGGTTTTTTTTTCGATGATTTACCACCACTTTTTTTAGCCAATGATGTTAGTTGCTGTACTTTCTTCTTATAGCCAGATGAGGGATTCAATTGATATGCTCTTTTATAATCGGCTAGGGCCCCTCTGTAGTCTTTTTTCTTGGCCTTAGCGTTTCCTCTTTTTGCGTATTTACTTGCTTGAGCTGGATTCTTTTTCTTTGACTGAGCTTGTACAAGTGAAGGGTTACTTGCAAATGGTATAAAACCAACCATAGTTATGGTTAGTATAATTCGTGTTATCCAAATATAAATTAAACGCATGATATAGAACTAAATTTACAAAGGCGATGTAATATATAAAGGACTATTTTCATTTAATATCTTTTTGGCTTATGGGATCCTAGCGACCAAGACATTTCAATTATTCCATACATCCCATCATTATCTGCTTGTTTGTCTTTCATAAGTTTAAATCGGAATACAAGATTATCTTCATCAGGAACATAGTCTCCATACAATCCTATCGATGTACCTTGAGTAGCTTTCAATTTATAAGACCAGTGGTCAGCTAATAATCCCAGATGATATTTCTTATTAAATTGTTTTCCAAGCATGAAGTAACCAGCTGAAAGAGTCTCCTCCGGGTGATAGGAAATTCCGTGGTGCAAACTAGAGATATTACCAATAAAGTATTCACTTTGAACAAACCATGAAGAAAATTGGTTAATACGATTAATAAATTTGAAATCACCACCATAAAATTCTTTCCCCCTTCCATCTATATAGTTAAGACCTACAAATAATATTTTATCTCCATATAAATTGAATTGATTTTTTATAGTTATTAATGAAGAAAAGCCATCAACAGAATCTACATAGGTTGGGGATAATCCATGGGAGTGATCCTGCATATTCATTCCTTCGCCAACGCCGTTTTGTAGAATATTCATACCAATATTGCTTTTCCATGGTGTTGGCAGTTCTTGATTGATTTTTATCCCAAGACTTGCCCATGAATGAGGACCAAACATGTAATTCATAGCATTAGGTGAAGAAATAAAATTAAAGGTATGCCTATGTGTTTTATTTAATATCCCCACATCAGGTCGAAAATATCCAAGTTTCATTTGAGCAGCCATAAAAACAACATAAACCTCTTCAACGGTTGGCGGGTCACCATTAATAGGACTGTGGAAGTAAGCCATTACGTGAGCATTTGGTCTTAGATTGCCCATAGCAACAAATTCAAGACCGTTAGAATTAAATGATGAATCTTTAGATGAAAAAGAAATATCACTTAAAATACTTAGTGAAAAAAAATTGTTCTCCTGTGCCAATGTCACCGATAACAATAATAACTTAATAACTAATTTCTTTTTCATAGTATTCATTGAAGGGTTTTGTTATAAACAGTTTCCCAGCTCTCAACTGAACCTGAAGTTCGTACAATAGATATTTTATCAATAATAAAAGCTTTTTTCATATCTAATTTAGTGAGTATTGACTTTCTTTTCTTCGCATCTAATTTCTTATAAATTAAACTAATATGGGGATCAAATTGATATAACTGAGGAAACGCTTGGTTGAATAAGCCATTTATTTTCTTTAAAGTTGAATTATTAACTAATTTTAAAAAAACTGTTTTCCAAATATCATCTGATTCATCTATTTTTTTAACATTAACTTGAAATTCCTTTTGATCAAGTTGATCTATAATAATCTGGGCTTTATTTAAATTCGTAATTGGACTAATAATTGTACAGTGTGGCTTAAAAATAGGTGCCAAATACTTTTTGCTTAACGATTGAATTGACTTGCTAATACAATCACCATCAATATCAGATGGAATAAGCCAAATAGAAAATTTTTCCTTAGTCATTATTGATAATATTATAATTAATCGATTCTAGAGAATAATCTATAAAGAAAAAAGCTTTGTAAATTTTAGTGAGACCATACCATTGTCTTTTTCCTCACCTTCGAGATCAGAAATATTGGAGTAGACAATAAATAGATCGCTAAGTGGTGCATGAATAAAATTCATTCTAAAATTAGTAACTAACTTTTGATCCGCATCATTATACTGAAAGTAAAGTGTATTTAAAAACTTCACTGAATGATTATATTTAATTTTTAAAGTGTATACATCAGCATTTACTTCAGCGTCAGGAAATTTGACATAGTTTTTATTCATACCTATATCAACTATCAATCGATACCCACCTTTAATTGATGTTGATAAGCCGATTGAGTTACGTGTGCCATGAAAATATTCTCCGAGACTGGCGTTTCCATTAAGCGTGATAAATTTTGTTCTATCACCTCTAAAGTATAAACTCAAATTATTGAATTTGTAACTACCTTCAGGGACTTCAGCACCATAAAGTTCGAAAGAAGATTTAATTACTTCTTCAGTTTGTGTGACTCCTGAGAAAAGCATCGAACCATTCATAAACTGAGCATCGAATCCCACTTTTAATGCCCTGGACTCCATATACCCATTGAGGTTGTCATACTGATTTATAAAAGCATAGGGATTAATACTTAAGAATAGACCAGATGTAAATCGTTTATGATAGCCTGCCGTTAGAAATGTTTCTCCAACATTATTTCGCTGTATAAATCCTACTTTTGGCACAAAGGATTCGCCCACTTTCTTATAATAAGCAGATAGATCCCATTGACTATTTCTATAAGCAACTACGACACGTCCTGCAGTATTATCTCCTTCTATGTCAGGATTTTCAGTTTGGGAAAAATATGAATAAATTAAAAGTTTATTAATATTCAAATTCAAATCAACCCCCACTGATCTATGATCATTCTCATCTCCATTAGAATTTCGATCTATAACGATTGCTCCAAAATTTGATTTCTGTAATATATTACCTTTTATTCGAGCAACATTGAATTGTGTTTCAGGAATATCATCTATTTTTTCAGCGAGCATATTTAAATATCCTACATCAAAGTTGCCGACTTTCCCACTTAATCTGCCACCACCTGTAATGGGAACCTGCTGACCAGATTCTAAACCAATACGTCTACTGTGAAACATTGTAAATGATCTGCTATATCGATTGGGCCCCATACGATAGAGATAGTTAGAAATATCCCCAAATTCAAATATTCCAGCGTTTTCAAGAAAAAAATCACGTTTTTCAGGAAAAAATAATGGGAAGCGAGTTAGATTTACTTTCTCCTCGTCTGCCTCAACTTGAGAAAAATCCGTATTATACGTTGCATCAAGAGTTAGACTAGGTGTTACGCTATATTTTATATCCAAACCAGATGTTGAATTTTTGGTTTTAGTTTCTTCGGATATCTCATTTCCTAAAACAAAAGGTTTTAATTGAAGATTGCGGCCTGGCTCAATACCCTTAAAACCTTTCAATGTGCCACCTTTAGATACAGTTACTAATTTTTGAAAGGGTTCTATCGGACTCCAATAAAGATCCTCACGTTTTCTACGAATTCGTCGTAAAAAATTAATACCCCATTCTTGAGATCCATCATCAGGATTAAATCGTAAACTTGTTAAAGGAAAAGCCAATTCTATCTGCCAGCCATTATCATTAATAGAAGTTTTTGGATGTACGATACCCTCCCAGGCTCGATTCATTGTAGTCCCATCATTATCAATATACATATCTTTAATAGCACCCGCAGGGTTAAAAAGAAATGCATACCCACTTTTGTCATCATTAAATGTGTCAAGCATAATAGCAAAGGCATCAGAACTTTGTGAATCAAAATCCTGTTCTAAGCTTTCAATAATAATTTTATCTGGCTCTGAATCATAGAGAATTGCTGAAACATATAAAAAATCTTTATCATAAAGAATTCTAACCACTGTTTTTTCAGTAGGTAGGTATCCAGGGTTTGGTTGAGACTGATAAAAATCTGAAATGGAATCTGCTTTCATCCAAGCTTCTTCATCTACAATGCCATCAATAATTATCTTACCATCCGTAAAAGCCGTATACATTGTTGGTCTGGGAAAAGATTTTAAATCAATGGCTTTATCATCTGCTATCAAGATAGAGAAAAAAGTAATGATTAATAGGCCAAATTTTTTTCGGCATGTGTATTTCCGCATCAATTTTTCTATTTTATGATATTGGGATCAAAAACATTCACATATGTTATTAGATCCCAATAAATTTATTTTTTTGGGAATTTAATACTACAGCCTCTTGCTTTTGTTTCAGCAATATTAATTGATTTACTCGAACCAAGCGCATTTATTGCATCTAGAAGATAGGTCTTCTTTACTTTTTTTGGTTTATAGGCATTATCATCAATAGCCCCACGATATACTAGGGTGCCATTTGAATCAAAAAGATAAATGTGGGGTGTTTGAGTTGCCCCAAATGCAGTTGCTAACTTAGACCCTTCATCTACAGTATAAAGAAAATCATGATCATATTTGTTTGAAAATTTTTGCATATCTTTTAAACCTTCACCTATTTTTTCGCGATTTCTAGAATTGGGGTTAATAGTAATAAAACCAATATTATTTTCTGCGCTAGCCTTAGCTAATCCATTATATCTATCTTGCCATGCATGCACCCAGGGGCAGGTGTTACATGAAAAATTTACAAGTAGTCCATTTTTCATCTTCACATCATTAAGGCTAACTTTTTTGCCACTTATGTCTAACATTTTTGCATCTGGCAATGGAATGCTAGATCCCAACGCAAGGTCTTCAGCAAAAATAAAAGAAAGCAATGATGAAAGAATTACAATATTTTTTATTATACGTAGCATGATATTACTCCTAACAAATATTGATATAATATTACATAGAATTCAGTTAGTTCCCAAATAAATGGGGATTAGTTATAAATAGCTTAATACTGCTTTAGCGATTTGTATATCTTGAACTGCAACACCAGTTAAATCAGCAACTGTGATTTGTTTATCAGATGTTCGACCATTTATTTTATTAGAAATCACTTCACCTAACTCTACAACTGAATTCATATCTAAACCATCTTTCAAGGCATGATGAATCTCACCCCTATCGGCACTTTGTGATATACTATCGGATATAACCACATCTGCTTTTAATAATGTACTAGGATCTAATTCTTGTTTCTGAACCGTATCAGAACCCATTGCAGTAATATGCGTGCCTTCATTTACTGAATTTATTAATGGCATTTCGCTTGGAGTGCACGTCACTATCAATTGGCAATCATTAATTACTTCATCAAGATTAATAGTCGTTGAAATAGCAAATTCACTTTTCTCCATATCCTTTTCATATTTATCTAAAGAATCTGAATTTCTACCCCAAACAAGCGCGTCATTGCAATCAACAACTCCTTTTAAATACTGTAATTGCATTCTTGCCTGGACACCAGTTCCTACAATCCCAATCCTATTTATATTCTTAGGGGCAAAATATTTTGCACATATTGCTCCTGCTATAGCTGTGCGTACATCAGTTAAATAACATTCATCATTTAGAATAGCAATCGGCTGACCATTCTTTTGATCAAAAACCATTATCATCCCATTGCCTGTAGGTATATCAAACTCTGAATTATTATAGAATCCTGAAGCAATTTTAATCACATAAATATCGTCATTTTTTATATAACCATATTTAATGTGAACATCACCAGGCGGAGAATCAAAACTAAGTTCTCCAACAGGAGGAACAACTACCTCACCATTAGAGTATGCCACAAAACCTTTTTCGATTTCATTAATTAAATCAACTTTTGGAAGAATAGATTTAATTTTGGATAGATCAACAATTTTTATCATAAAATTGTTTTTAATACTTCAGAACTAATATTTCCACCACACATTACAATCACAACGGTTTTACCAATTAAATTTGATTTATACTTTAAAAACCCAGCAATAGCTGTACCTGCTGCCCCTTCAATTAATTGATGATGTTTTTCAACTCCAATACGAATTCCATCTATTATTTCATCTTCTGAAACTACCGCAAACTCATCAATAACATCTTTACATAATTGAAAAGTGATTGAACCAAATTCTACGCCACCAGCAGTCCCATCCGATAACGTTGGTTTTGATGGTAGGTCTAATTGCTCACCCGCTTTTAATGATTCATACATTACACATGAATTCTCTGGAGAGATTCCATACATCTTTGTTTTGTTATTAATTGATTTAAGGTAGCCTCCTACTCCACCAATCAAACCACCACCACCAACTGAAATAAAAGTTGAGTCAACATCATTTAAGTCTTGATTTATTTCTAATCCAAGTGTTCCTTGCCCACAGATAATTGCTTCATCATTGTAAGGAGAAATATAAGTAGCTCCAGTAGTTTTAGATATTTCTTGGGCTCTTTCTTCTGCATGAATACAATCAGTACCATAGTATTCAACTTCTCCTCCAAGATTAAGTATATTTTCAACTTTATTCTTATGAACGTTTTTTGGAACAACTATTTTACCATTTATTCCAAGTAAAGACATTGCTAATGAACATGCTGCGCCATGATTCCCAGTTGAAGCAGTAACTACCCCGTTTAATTTTTCTTTTTCTGATAATGAAGTCATCTTACTGATCGCACCGCGGAATTTAAATGAACCCGTTTTTTGAATATTATCTAACTTTAGGTAGACTTCTCCATCAATTAGATTACTTAGATAAGGAGAATGTTCTAGAGGAGTTTTTCTTATATAAGGTTTAGATCTTTTATATGATTCTTCAACGTGATTAGGAAAATCAATCATAAGGACTTTAGTACTGGTGAAATTCTATTAAGGGCCTCTTTAAGATCAGAAGATTTAGCTCCGTAGCCAAATCTTAAATAATGATCCATCCCATACCAATCGCCAGCAACAAGCATTACACTAGTCTCATCACGTAGTTTCTCAATAAGCGCAGAAGAATTAATCGACCAATCATATCGAACAAAAGCCATTGCACCTGCTTGTGGAGGGATAAAACGAAAATGATCACCAAATCCATTAAGCCAAGTTTGAAAAAGATCTAAATTCTTTATTAAAGATTCTCTAATCTGACTAAGTGTATTTAAACGATTATCTGGGTGCAATACATAAGATCCAATTAGATCACTTAATGTTCCAATAGATATACTAGTATAATCATGATTTGCCCAACATTTTTTAATATAATCTGGATTAGAAATAGACCATCCTAAACGCAAACCTGGTAATCCATATGCTTTTGACAGTCCACAATTCACAATAGTTTTTTCATAAGCAATTTCCCAAAATGAATTACATTCATTCCCATCAAGTTCTGCTCCCCGATAAACTTCATCTGATAAGATCCAAGCATCAAACTTTTGGGCTATCTCCCCTATTTTATGTACCATGTCCTTAGTAAGAACTGAACCCGTTGGATTATTAGGATTGCAAATGCATATCAACTTTGTTTTTTCAGATACAATGGAAGTTAGTTCTTCCAAATCGGGTTTCCAGCCTAAGGATTCTTTCAGATGAAAAGTCTTAACATCTGCTCCTAATCCTCTTGAAAAACCATATATTTGGAGATAATTGGGCATCATATAAACAATCTCATCACCGGGATCAATTAAAGTCATTATCGCTACCATATTTGCTTCAGCAGAACCATTAAATGCTTGGATATTTTCTATCTTTGCGCTCGGATAAATTGATGCTATAGATTCTCTTAATGCAGGAGAACCTTCAGTAAAACCATACGTAATTTCAGTATTTTCTATTTTCTGGATGAACTCTGAATTAAAAAGTGATTTTAGTGTCCCAGGATGAACACCGCTCTCAGTCAGATTATAATCTACTTTATTTTCCCAAGTAGATTGATTCCGTTCTAATTGGAATTCTTCAAATTTCATGAAACAAGGGCTTTATTTATTGCTGATTCAAAAAATTCCTTAGTTTTTTTATCTGTCCAATAATCTATAAGTTTTCCCTTCCTGTCAAAAACTAGAGTAAAGGGTAAAGCTCCAGACCAATTTTCATGAATATTATTTATAAATTCATTATCATCTAATTCATCTGTTAAAAATGATATTCCCCTCACCCCTATATTGATTAGAAATTTAAATACGGCATTCTTTCTATCTAACCAATCATTGCTTACAAAGTAAACTTTAAATCCCAGATCTTTGTATTCTTGCTCAAGCTCAATGATATATGGCATTTCTTCTATACAAGGACTGCAGTGGGTGGCCCAGAAATTAACTAGAACTACATCTTTACCAGTATGCGTCGCAACTTGATCAAAAATATCTTTTGCATCAACGATTCTGAGATCAACTTCTGGTTTGGCACAACCAAAAATAATAAAAAAGAAAATAAATGATATTTTTTTCATTATTTAATTGCCAACAATGAAGACTGCATTCCCAAATAAAAGTTTCCCATTATACCAAAATGCACGAAACAAAGGATTATCAGCTAAATATATAACGCGCCCTCTACCCATATTTTCAACTCCAAATACCATTGATTCTCTAAGATTTTCTTTCGCTTTATAACCAACAAAACCACTAACTACTGAAGAAGAGTCTTGAATCGTCCCAACATTCCATCCTCGAGTAAGGAAAGCATATCTCCGATTACGTAGTTTCAAAGAAAAATAGTCTTTATTATATCCAAAGGCTAAAGGATGAGTATTATCTAAATTTATTTTAACAATCGCACCATATGCATTATAACTCAGGTTATCTCTTTGACGATCTTTATATGGATTTAATCTCTCTGATAATTCTCTTTTTTTCTGCTTTTTTTCATAATTCTTTTTTTCATCATCATTTGAGAATTGTTTAAGACCATAGCCTTTTTGATCTACAAATCGATCCATTGCTGAATCCATCAGTATCAAACGACCACCTGAACGAACCCAATGACGCAATTCATTTCTTGTTTCATTATCTACATAGGAGTGATTACCTGATGGTAAAATAAAAACATCATAATCATGTTTGGGCACAGAACTGAAATTGTTTTTATCAATCACAGTAACAGGAAACTCAATTTGCCTTTCAAAAAAATGCCACACTTCACCAAATGAGTAACTTCTAACAGCATTACCAGCTACTAACCCAATCTTAGGTCGTTTAATAACTTTCATTGAGGATGAACCAAAATCTTTTCCTTTAGAAACAAATCCACTTGAGGCTAGAGTTAATGATCGATTGAAAATTTTAGCTCCATTTTGAATTACATTATCAAAATTGACGCCCTGCTTTTCATTACCTTTACGAGTTATCACCAGAGTTCCAGAATCATATGATCTTTCATCTATAGAGAATGATTCCATTGAGACACGAGCAACAATATCATTTTTAAATAAATAAGCTAAAAATCTAAGATCTTTAATGCCCTTCCAGGGTAATATATAAGCATAAGGCTTATCTGATGTAGATAGGATAGTTTTTGGTTTATCGATTTTTGAATTAGGGAGTGTTTTAACATCACCTTTAATTGCATAAGCTTCCAATCCATATACATATGGAATTGCCCATGCAGTTAGATCGTACGTTAATGTATCTCTAAGCAATGTCTTTGGTTCAAATAAGACTTGAACCAAAACTGCTTTAGGCTGAAAAGCGGAGATGACTAAATCCCCTTTTATTACTTTTGCCTGTTCAGATTTTCCAGTGTTATAATTTAATCCTCTATAAGTTTTAGTGATGCTAGCAGTTCCATGTTGAATTCCATTACTATCCAACCATGATTTCAAATCATCCAATTTATCTTCAGAGTTAGATTTAGAAATCACATATGATTTATATTCACCTTTTGGATTATTTTTATTTTCTGAAAAAAACTTTTTGAATTCACTAACCATTTTCCCAACATTATTGGAAGCAACCTCTATCGTAGATAAGCCTGTGGTATGGTGGTGAGTTAATCGATCTTTTAAAGTAAGGGTGTCACCATCATCTGTTTCAACAGCTAATCCTCCTCTACTATGACCAGCCTGTTCATAGGTCATACCAATGGCCCCACTATAAGTTGGATAAGTATCTCCATAACTTGGATACAATAGATCAAAAACTTCCTTAGTAAAGTACAGCCAATTGTTCTTATCAAAATATTTGGCATGATTTTTCCCAATCATTGTTTGAAAATCACGCTGCCAATTGGTGATATATGCATGAAATGGTTCAGCAGCTGGAGCAAAATAGTATTCTTCATTTATTCCTTGCTCATGAAAATCAACATGGACATGAGGAAGCCATTGATTATAGAGTTTTATTCGTGCTATAGATTCTGTTTGAGTTTGCCATGCCCAATCTCGATTTAAATCAAAATAATAATGATTAGTCCTTCCTCCGGGCCATGGTTCCATATGTTCTCTTGAATTAGGGTCGGCATCGGGCCATCTATTCCCAATCATTCTAAACCAATTTGCGTATCGGTCACGACCATCAGGGTTAATACATGGGTCTAATATGACAATAGTATTTTCTAACCATTGTTGAGTAGTTTTGTTATTCTTGTTGGCTAAAGCATGAAGTGTTTTCATTGCCGCTTCAGTTGAATTAGCTTCATTTCCATGAACGTTATAACTTAGCCAAACTATTCCAACTTCTTTATTCTTCGGTTTACCGTTGAGCATTCCACTTCGCTTAAGATTATCAATCCGCAATTCTTCAAGCATACTCATATTTAGATCGCTAGAAATGACCGCAGTCATTAAAGGTCTTCTCTCATATGTTTCACCATAATAAATAGTTTTTACATTTGAATTTTCTTTAGCGACATGTTCATAATAAGCCACAACTTGATGATGAGCTGTAAAATAGTCTCCAAGCTCATAACCTAAAAATTCAGCCGGAGATTTTAAGTCTCCAGAAATTAAAATATTATTTATTGCAATAATTAATATCAGCGCCTTACGCATGGATACTCCTTAAGTAGATTGATACATAACATAGCAAAAAATCATTGAAGAATTTAATCTCCTAATTGAGTGAAATGGAATCTTTCCAAGTGTGACCTAGTATGCGAATCCACCATAAAATTTTTAATTTTTAAAATAATTTCAGGATGAGCACTAGCAACATCATTTTGTTCTCTATAATCTGAATTAAGATCATATAATTCTATTTTCATATTTCCATCAAATATATTTCTTCTTATCGCTTTCCACTTTCCCATTCTAACCGCTTGTTGACCTTTATAGGCTGGAAACTCCCAATAAAGGTATTCATGAGTGTTGGATTGGTTTTTACCAAAAAGTGTAGGTTTCATGCTTATACCATCAGTTTTATTAGGAATAGAAATACCTATTATATCACAAAATGTTGGCATCATATCTTGAAAAGCTGAAATATGATTTGATCGACTTCCTCTTTTTATTCGCCCTGGCCAACTTGCAATCATTGGAACTCGGATACCACCTTCATGAACAAAGCCTTTTGCCCAACCATATTCTGTCTTAAAGGGTTTTGCGCTATCAAAAAATGGAGTATCAGCACCTCCAGCATAAGTGGGGCCGTTATCACTTGTAAATATGACTAAAGTATTTTCATACTGTCCAATATCTTTCAATTTCTTAATTAAATCTCCAACTTGCTCATCAAGGTAAGAAATCATTGCTGCGTAAGTTGCTCGTGGAGTCAAATTAGGAAAGTAAGATTTACCAGTATAAGGTTCTTCATTTCCAATTTTTGATCGATAATAATCTACCCAACGTTTTGGTGCTTGTAGTGGCACATGAGGAAGCGGCGATGCATAATAAAGGAAAAAAGGTTTATTTTGATTTTTGTCTATAAAATTTAAAGCCTCATTATGCATTAATTCTGGTGCGTAGTCAATTAATTCAAAATCTGAAAAACTAAAAGGATCATTTATATCTGCGTTATCTTCAAGATTAGCATGGGGAGGTACATTTTTATTGTTTAAAAGATGACGTTCATCATTTCTCCATAGATGCATCGGATAAAGTGTATGCGCTTGCCTTTGACAGTTATACCCATAAAAAAAATCAAAACCTTGTTTATTAGGAAGTCCCTCAGTTGTCGGGGCTCCTAAACCCCATTTCCCAACCATTCCTGTAGAGTAACCAGCAGACTTCAAGACCTCAGCTATGGTAATTGTACTATCAGGAATTGGCCTTTGACCTTCAAGAAAAGGATCATCAAACATCGCCTGATAATTCCATGTATCACCCCGCTCTTTCCATTCATCATTCCCTCGTATTGGTGTATGACCAGTGTGTTGACCGGTCATAAATACTGATCTTGATGGTGCACAAACAGGAGAACCCGAATAATGATCTGTAAAAAGCATACCATCATTTGCAAGCGCATCAATGTGTGGGGTCTCAATAATTTCCTGTCCATAGACACCCAATTCTCCATATCCTAGATCATCAGCTAATATATAAATAATATTTGGCTTGTTATTAAATGGTTGCTGATTACAACCCATCAAAACGACCAATAATAATAAAAAATGCTTCATCTAATTTTTATATTTATCAAAAGTATCCATAGCTCGCTTACTATTTTGTCTTTTAGTCATCCAAAGAGATCGCTTTAGCGTGATTTCCCACGCAAATAACTTTTTATATAAATCTTCTACTTTCTTGGGATATCTTTTTGCAAGATCTTTCTCTTCGGTCTCATCTTTAGCTAAGTTATATAACAAAGCAGGACGATCTGGTAAACGAATCAATTTCCAGTCTCCATCTCTAATCGCAGCGCGGGTTTCTTTTTTCCAATATAATGTTTGATGAGGCCTTCCTTTCTTTCCCTCCAAATAAGGTATCAATGATTTCCCATCAATATCTTTTAGACTTTTAACATCACCACCTGCAATATCTACAAAAGTTGGAAGTAAATCCAATGTACTAATTGGATAATTAAAATTATTGCCTTCACCAAACCTATCTCCCATAGACAATAAAAATGGAACTCTAATCCCTCCTTCTAAATGTGTTCCTTTCACACCACTTAGAGATCCATTTGATGAATAATTTATCCAAGCACCACCATTGTCATTTGTGAAAATGACAAGTGTATTATCAGAAAGCCCTAAGCCTTTTAATTTATCTAATATGCGACCGCATGCACGATCCATAGATTTGGTCATTGCATACAATTGTCTCCTATTTTCATCTTGAATTTTATTTTTTGGAGGTAAATCTTCTTCTAAATAATCCATCGGAGTATGAACTGCGTTAAACGATACAAACATAAAAAATGGGTCGTTTTTATTTCGTTCCATAGATACTATAGCTTCATCAGCTAAAACCGTTGTCAAGTAACCATCATGCTCTTCAAAATTCTTATAATTTCTCTCTAACTTTCTTAATGGATCTTTAGGCGGATTATCATAGGACCAATAGCTTCGTGCTCCACCACGAAATCCATAAAATTCATTAAAACCACGTTTTAGAGGGTGGTAACGATCCGCCCCACCTAAATGCCATTTTCCTAAATAAATATTTTTATATCCAATTGATTTCAAATGATCGGCAATAGTTAATTGATCGAGGGGGAGACCCATATCCTCCCCGGTTAGACCTGCTGGACTCATATATGAAGGTACATTATTCTCTTCAACACCAAATTTTTGTTGATAACGACCTGTAATCAATCCAGCTCTTGAAGGACCACAAACAGCTGCTGATGTATAGGCTTGTTTAAAAATTATACTTTGTTGAGCGAGTTTATCTAAGTTTGGTGTATCAAAGTTTTGACTACCTTGAAATCCAAAATCACCATAACCTGCATCATCAGCAAATAGTAAAATGATATTTGGTGGACGATCCTCGCCATTTAAAAGGGTAAACGATAAAAGTAAAATAGTATTTACTGATTTTGTAAATAATCTTATGATCCACATGCTTAAAAATAAAGGACAACTAACTTATAGATGAAGAACTATATATTTTTTTAATGAATAATCCGCGAAAAATCAGGGGGAATTCTTATTTCTCTTGAAATTTCATATTCATATAATTTTTGTCCCAGTACTGACAAAAACGGTAAGCCCAATTCATCATATTCGTAATCATCATCATTTAACACACCATTACTATTTACATAAATAACAGCAGATAAAAAGAATTCAACACCACTATCAGTATCAATTATATAAGCATTATCAATCAAAAAGCCATAGGCCATTCCAACTTTATTATAAATGCGAATATTTGATGGGATATAATCATTTCTATCACCAAATATAAAAAACTTACAAAATCCATCTGGAAACTGTTTGTAATCTGGATAGGTTGGGTATTGACTATCTTTGGGAAGCTTTGACATCCACTCATATAAAAACTTATAATCCTTCTCTGTTAATAATAACTTGTCTTCTTTGTTAAATAATTCTGGAAATATAACTTGTTGTAAAAATCGATGCTGATCTGTCAGCTTAAAATAATTTTTTTGAGAAAAATCCATTTGGCTATCAATTTTTTTACCATCTAAAAGATAGGAATCACCAATAAAGTTTTCTTTTGAATTCAAAGACAAATTAATACCAGAATAATTAGAAGGTTGACTGAATAATCTATTTCCCTTCTCAGAAAAAAAATCAAATGAATTAGTATATTTATTCTCTTCAGCGCTAAGTCTTATAGAAAGTCTATGGCGAAAACGGGTATCTGGATAACCTATTGCCCACATTCGTTCATTAAAGTAATCTCGACCCAAAAACTCATAAATTCTATTAAAGGCATTGTCATCAGATACTACAAAAATCTTTTTTATATAATGAGCTATCGATGCATTCCCAGTTTCAGATGAAGTATCATTATCTACCGATTCCATCCAATCGCGATCAGAACCAATTGTTAACTTTGAATCTTTTGTGAGGCCCAAAGATTCATAATGATTAATTTTATCTAGCGCTAATACGGCAGCTGGAAATTTTACTGTGCTCGCAGGATAAAAATATTTTTCTGGAACAACATTGTACTTATGAGAAGTGAATATAGGTACCTGCTCATTATTCCTATCAATTTGAGTATAAATTATTTGAACTCTAAATTCCTCAGGATTCTCAATTATCCTTGGAAAATCCTTATACATGGATTGGATAATTTTTGAAAGGAGTTTGGAATTATTATTTGGAATTCCACAACTAAATCCAAAAATGATTGTTATAAAAAACAATCTTTTCATAAATATATTAACTACTTCCTGGTAAGAACGAATTGAATTGAGTTTTCTTTTTCAAATCATTGTCAAATCTTGATAGTGCAAAGAATGGATCCACCTCTTTTTTCCCAATCACACGATCAGCTACAAATTCGCCAAGTGCAGGTCCTAATTTAAATCCATGGCCTGATCCTCCACCTACTACCCAAGTATTTTCTGCACCTGGATGTTGGTCAATAATGTAGTGTCCATCAGGACTATTTTCATACTGACATACCCGTGATTCAAGTAATGGCGCATCTTTCATTGCAGGAAATCTTTTGGCTAGATATTTTCGTGCAGAAGATATTCCGCTTTTCGATGCTGTTCGATCACCTGTTGTTGGATCAAATTTGACTCCTCTAGTATCATCAGCAACTTTAAAGCCTCTCCAGTCTGCCCCAGGTATACCGTACCATAATTTTTCAGCGAAATCAACCCAGACCGGCATATTCGATTCAAAGAAACTCGAATCGCCATAAGGAGTTCCGAAAAAGAAAACTTCTTGACGTGTCGGCTGAATAATATTTTTTAAGGCATCTGGAAATATCTTGCTTAGCCAAGGGCCACATGCAAAAACATATGAGTCAGCTTTAAGCTTTGAACCATCGGAAAGTACCAATTCACTTAATTGATTATTAATAATTTTTCCAGGCGTAACTGCTAATTGCTTATACTCTCCACCCTTTTTAACAAAATTTTCTAAAACGACTTGGCAACAGTGTCTTGCAGGCAAATATCCCGCCTCATGTTCATAATAAAAAGACTTAAGTCCTGACAAATTTATTTGAGGATATCGTTTTTTAACTTCAGCTTTTGATAATTGTTCAGACTTTAATCCAGCTTTATTTACGATAGGAAGGGACTTTTGAGCATATATATCATCAATTTGAAAGAACCATAATGCTCCTGTTGGAAAATATAATGATTGATGCCACTGTTTTTGATAACGCTTCCAAAGTTTAAAAGATCGAGCGACTAGATCGACATAAATTTTGTCTTCACCATATATTCCTCTAATAACTCTTGAGTCTCCACCTGAACTTGCTCGTGAATTTCCAGGTCCAAAAACATCTATTAGTGTAACGTTATATCCTTTTCTTAATAAATGATAAGCTGTCCATCCGCCGAATGCACCTGCACCTACTACAGCAATATGACCTTTCTTTATATTCTTACTTTTTGTTGAATTAGTTCTTGTCATAGCATGTATTGGATTCGCCAATGCAGCCAGTATTGATGTTTTTACAAAACGTCGGCGATCCATTTAACCTCCATTTACCATTTATAAATTGATAACTAAACATACTTTATATTTAGTTCTAAATAATATTAAAAACAATTAATCGAATTGCAATAAGTGTCAACGCTACTTTAAATAAAACTTTAAATGTTCTTTCAGGAAGTTTTCCTAGCATCATTTTTCCAAATTTTGTTCCAAAATAAACAGCAATAATAAGTGGAGTTAATATCTGCCAATCTGATATATAGGTCACATTAAATAATAAAATAAAGATTGGAATCTTTCCAATATGGCCAATCGCTTGACAGGCTGCCTTGGTTGCAATTATACATTCTTTTTTTAGCCCTTTATTTATAAAAAAGGGAGCGATTAATGGGCCGGCTGCGCCAATAAAAACTGTCACCAAGCCACTTAACCCTCCCATAACAAAAAAAGCTTTGTCTGAGACTGGTTTACCTTTCTTACGTATATAAAGAAACCATATGATATATATGCCAATTAGTGGTTTTAAAAAGTCGATTTTTATTTGGCTAGCTGATGAAACTTCATAGTATTGCATTAATGCGTATATAATAACTGCTGCTATAATCAAGCCTGGCACAATACCATTAAAAAACCGTTTTAAGATATTCCAAGATATGTGATCTTTAAATACCGTTGTCCGAGACATATTGCTTACTAATTGAACCATACCATGATATGCTACAACAAGATAGCCTTCGGGTAAAATAATTGCCATAATGCCTAATAAAGTTATGCCACCACCCATGCCAATAATGGCAGACAAAATGGATGTTAAAAAAGCTGCAACAATTAAAGTTATTGATTCTAACATAGAAGTAAATTTAACTCTGCCTGAATTAAAAATAGTTTTATAGTAGTATCTTATTGAATAGAATTATGATTATTAAACGTCCTGAACAATATCACGGTAATAATAACAAGCGACCTTTTTTTGAAGGTTGGTATCATAAGATGTCAACGTCTAATGGAGAAACGCTTGTTCTAATACCCGGGATTTATCGTAGTGGCGTCAGTGAATATGAAACTGCTTTCTTAATGATTTATCAAGGTTCTAATGGTAACCTTGAATATATACCCTACCATGTAAGTGACTTTGATTGTAATAAAAAAGACTACTCGCTTCATTTAGGGGAAAATTATTTTTCTTTAGATAAAGTCAAACTGAATCTAAATACCGAAAAAATTAATCTGAATGGCACAATCTTAAGCAATGATTTAAAACCTTGGCCAGTAACCCTGCTTGAGCCAGGTTGTATGGGATGGTATGCATATGTGCCAACTATGGAATGTTTTCATGGAATCTTAAGTATGAATCATACTTTAAATGGCCAACTTACCTTGAATAACTCTAAACTTAATTTTGATGGAGGCAAAGGTTATATTGAAAAGGATTGGGGACAAAATTTTCCAAAAAACTGGATCTGGGCTCAATCGAATCATTTTCAAGACACTGAACTAAGTGTATCTATTTCACTTGCAACAATACCATGGAAAAAATCACATTTTTCAGGGTATATAGTAGGAGTTCAGCATAAAGATATAATACATCGATTTACACCATATCGAAAATCAAAGATAACTCACCTTCGCTATGATGGGACATTTTTGGAATGGCATGTAAAAAGTGGCGGAGTAGAAATTCAATTCAATTTAGAACGTGGCACAAAAAGTGGTTTACTTTATGCACCCGATGAAACGGATATGGTTCCAAAGGTAGCTGAATATCTTGATGGCAGAATCAATTGCAAACTAATTGTCAATGGTGAATGTATTCTTGAAGATCAGACTGATAAAGCCGCTCTTGAAATTATTGGCGATACCGATACACTTATTAAAAGTGTTAAATAAATTATTATTTTTTATGCTTGCGCTCTTATAAATACCGGTTCTAGCTGAGATGATAAGTTTGAATTATAATTGTATCCATCAAGATTAAATTTTATTATATCATCAGGATTATTGATTTGATTCTTAATAATATAGCGAGCCATCATTCCGCGGGCTTTTTTTGCATAAAATGATATGATTTTTGGTTTACCATTTTTGATATCTTTGAATACTGGAGTAACAACTGAGGCATTAAGCCCTTGATTATCAATTGATTTAAAATACTCAACTGATGCACAATTTATAATTATTTTTTCTTTGTGATTTTTTAGTTCACTGGAAAGTGAACTAGATAATTTTTTACTCCAAAATTCGTACAAATTATTACCTAATTTATTTTTTAATTGAGTTCCCATCTCTAGTCTATAAGGCATCATCAGATCCAATGGTCTTAAAACACCATAAAGTCCTGAAAGTATACGCGTATGGTCCTGTGCGAATGAAATCTCTTTATCATTTAATGTATCCACATTCAATCCTGTATATGTATCACCTTGGAAAGTAAATACTGCCTGGCGGGATTGTGATTTATTAAATGGGAGTTTCCAATTTTGATATCTCTCCCAATTTATAATTGATAGATTTTCGCTTATGCCCATTAGATTCTGCAAATCTCCCGGTTGCGATTTTTTAAGAATAGTAACTAATTCTTTTGAATCATCTAAAAAGTCAGGAAGTGTTGAAACAAAATCATGTGCGTTACATTCTTTGCTTAGTTTTTTTGCTGGAGATAAAACTGTAATCATATTTATTGTTTTCTAATTATTTATTAATTGATAAAAATGCAGCAAATTTTATCACTTGCTCATTGAGAATAAAAGTGAATTCTGTCAAGATTGATAGACCTGATTATTTATCTTATCTATACCTTTTTCAAGTATTTGATCAAAAATCTCATCTAAGATCGTTAACCGTTCAATCTCAGATCGTGTTGATATTAATAATAGTTCAACTTCATGTGGCAATTGAATATGTTCTATCAATTCAAAAGAACGTGTTTTTTGCATGTGCCTTTCTATCTCATGTCCCAATCCTAATTGTAAAAGTAATTGTAGATACTTTTCTTTTAGAGCATCAAAAATTTTCATATTTGATTCTGTTATATCTTTTTGAAATTCAATTTGTCCAATATGTAAATCATTCTCAACATTTTCAGTATGCACTTTAAAAATTCTTTCACCATGTGTGACAATATCCATCTCTCCATTCGAGTATGTTTTAATTACCTCTGAAATGGATAATGAACAACCAAAGTCGACCAATTTATTATCCATGGAAAAAACCATGCCAAATTCCTTATCTAAAGACAGGCATTCATTTATAAGAGTTTTATACCGATCTTCAAAAATATGAAGAGGAATTACTTTAGTGGGATAGGCAACAAGTCCTAGTGGAAATAATTTTAATTTATCCATTAAAAACTAAACAACTTCTATAATGCATTTAATAACCGATCGATTTGCTTTGTAGTATTATAAATATGAGTTGAGATTCGAATTGCATTATGATCATCTCTTTGATGCTCATCAATATGCGTCATAATTTTCTTCTCAATGAGAGGGACTGATTCCATTGCATCTAAACCATCCTTTTCAAAAATAGTAGATCCTGGCGCGGAAATATCATCATTCGCTCCACTCAAAATTCTCACACCTTTTACTTGAGACAAGCCCTTCTTCAAGTAGTTTGAAAGGTATCGACACCGTTTCTCAATATTTTCTTGACCAATAGTATTAACAAAATCTAAGGCAGTTAAAATGGCAGCTCGAACTGGAAAATCTTTTGTCCCTGGAGGGTCAAACCCGGGGTTGGCAGATGTTGATTCTATCAAAAAAACGGATTTCAGGTGGTCACGTGCGTCTTTTCTTACATATAAGAACCCTGTCCCGCTAGGAGCCAAAATCCACTTATGTAAACTAACTGCATATGCATCACATCCTAATTCATGAAGATTAATGGGAAACTGACCAACTGCTTGAGCTCCATCAACAAGAGATAAAATATTTTTGGACCTTGCCATAGAGGTTATTTCCTTTACAGGGTAAACATGACCTCCGCGGGTAACATGACAAAAGCTCAAAGCTTTTGTTTTAGATGATATAGCATTTGATAGACGATCTACTACATCTGTTTTACTAATCAGTGGACTTGGAATAAATACTTTTTTAACGATAACGCCATCATGTTTTTCTCTGTACATCCAAGGGCGAGATCCTGCTGGATGTTCCTGTGTTGTAATAACAACTTCATCCCCTGGATTCAATTTTATTCCCATTGCTTGAAGATTTAAAGCTTCCGAAGCATTTCGAGTCAGAACAATCTCGTCAGAACTAGCGCCAAACATATTTGCTAATCCAGGTATCACATTTTTTGAGATCTTTTCCTGAAGATCATGTTTACCATGGAGAGGTTCTTCAGAAATTGACCTATATCCATCTCTAACAGCATTAACTACAACAGCAGGTGGCATACCCAAGCTGGCATTATTCATATAAGTCACCCCGCGTTTAAGTATAAATTGAGATTTTACTTTTCGCCAATTTGTATCACTAAATCCTACTGGAGCAACAAAAGAATCAATATTATTATTTTTTGCAAATACA
>Ga0208411_1000590_pt1 | contig 27556 bp, 16 predicted proteins | sample ETN01SmetaG_4_FD_185793 | JGI IMG/M metagenome (GOLD analysis project Ga0208411, IMG submission 185793) | Marine microbial and viral communities from oxygen minimum zone, Eastern Pacific Ocean - ETNP2014F12-01SV261 (SPAdes) (version 2) | ecosystem: Environmental > Aquatic > Marine > Oceanic ... | reverse complement strand
AAGTGTAGAAAGATTGAACGGCCGCTCGTAGGCATTTTTCGTTAAAAGATTGATAAGAAGTTTGTGTTACGTGAGCATAGTGAGACTTTAGTGATTCGGATGGTCGAGTATCAATAATAAGACGGCTTGAAGTAGCAATTTCAGGATAACTATTATGATCTAGAATATGGATCTGATTAATTCCAAGTTGTTTAGCATGAAAAATACATTGTCGACAGTGACGGTCATCTAGATGAACAAACATTCTCATTGCGGAGGTGGGTGTTTGAAAAGTATCTAAAGTCCAAAGATCATTAGGTTTGGAGATATTATCAGCTGGACCAGAAAGCATAATAACTCCTGCCATAGTAACTTCTTTAGAAAGATATGCGGCATGACCGGCACCCTGACTATGGCCAATTACAGTTGCTCTTGATAAATACTTATCAGGATGCGTGTGCTGCCGGAGTAAATATTTATCATTAAACTGTGAAAGGAGGGGATTATTGATGTCTATAGAATCACTATTCTCAAAATCCAATTTTCCTCCAAAAACTAAAGATCGCCTAACATGAGTATATGGGGAAAGAGATGTTGAGGTAGCCACAAGGCCTGCAACAGTTGAGGGTAAGGGGTTATCTAAAAGGTACAAATCCCCAAGATCTGCCAAAATATTGACAAGCCAAGGGTAATCAGTTGGTCGCTTATGACTACCTGGTATAAAAATGATAGGCCTAGGTGGCATTGATTATTATGCAATAATGTATTTTACCATTAAACATGATAGGAAGATGAATTGAATTCTAATAAAAGACAAGGGGCAAGTAATTATAAATACTAATAGTATTCCTTAAAGAATTATGCTGAAATAAGAATACAATAGTCAATAGTTTGACGTAGAAAAAGATATGTGAAGAGGGCAATAGGAAATTGATATCTATAATGCATGAGATTTTAATAGTTTATATTTAACCCAATAGTCCTTTAGAATGTGTCAAGTGAGTCGGCAAGAGTGTGATAATAGGATTGCCAGAAGTATCCTTTACACTTGCTGTGATCATAAGACTGCTAGCCTCTTGTGAAAAATCATATAAGTGTACGATTACTTGGTATAACTCACCAGGTCTTGATGGGCAATGATGTACAAAACAGATATTTGAAGGGAGAGCACTTGTATTGAAGTGATGAAAAACTCCGACTAATCCAAGTTGAAAAATTCCATCCAAAAGGACAGGGTCAAATGTGCAAAGAGGATTGCTAGATGTGCTAAGTTGCTCGGTAACAGATAATGAACGAATGGAAGACTTAAGATATAGACCAATTGAATCAAATAATATAGGTTCAGCAATACATTTAAAAATACCAGTATGAAAAAGAGATGTTCCGTACTGTTCTGAAGGGTCGTAGATTTTATATTGTTCATTCTGATTTGATATGTCCATATTCTGGATGTCATTAATCTCCTCCTCCATATTATTTAGATTTTGAACATAGAGCCTATAGTGTAGTTTTTTTTGTCCGGATGAAAGAAGGCTGGAAATATTGATAACAGAGGATTCCTGATCGTGGTTATCTTGTTGTATACTTCTTTGTAATTCAAGCGTAAGACATTGCTGATTAGACGTTAACTTGATACCGGATAAAACTTCTGCAATAATGTAAAGGCGTTGATCTGGATGATTATTATGGGTAAAGTTATATGCGTCCATAGCAATAGCCGCTACTGAAGCGGCTGGAACTACAGGATAATTAAATTTGATATGACCTTGTAGGTATGGAAAGTCACTGTTGAAGAGTAGGCAAAAGGTTGTTGATTTAACTTGGTTATCCAGTTGTGTAATTGCATAGGTATGTGAGCTTAGATATGGGAAAAGGGAAAGTGACTGTAGATTAGATGGTGGCAAAGGGATTAATGACTTGTCATATACTCCTACTATTTCCTCAGTTTGATATGCATCGGGTGATTGAATATAATTAAGTAGGTATTGGGAACCAGTTTGTAAAGGGATTGGAAGGATGCCACGATTAGCGAGGATAGAAAGTACATCATTAGTAGCCATGCCAGCAGAGCTCCAAGGGCCCCAGTTAATAGAGTGAAATGAAGTTTGCGGATACCTGCGTGAAAGAAAATGAGAAAAAGAGTTGACATATTCATTAACCATTGCATAATCAACCTGTCCAATATTGCCAAATTTACATGAAACAGAAGAGAAATTTATAACACACTTAGGGCAATACACGTCTAAGAGTAAAGAAATAAGCCATGAAGTTGAAAGTTTTATACGTACAACTTGGTCAAATTCCTTAAATTTCTTATTATTGGCAAGATTATCATGGATTACTCCTGCGATATTCAAAATGATATCTGGGTAAAATTGTTGAGAGGTAAGAAAGGTAAGAATATTAGAAGAAGAAGATTGTTCTGTGAGATCAGATTCAAGATAATATACATCAAGAAATTGCTTTTGTAGCTGCTCTATATTGTTATGGACTTGTACAGTTGAATTTATGTTCTCAATTAATGTAGATACCAGTACAGGAGTAGGCTTTAACCCCTCTCTAATTAAATTGGAAGTGACTATATTTACTAAAGTTGGTTTGTCCATTGTTGGGCGGAACCAAATAGGTAGGGCTAATGGCTTACTGCCTACGAGAATAAGAATGGTGTCCTGATTTGCTAAAGATAATAATATGTTATAACCAATCCCTCTTGATCCACCTAGTGAAAGAATGCAGTGGGACTGATTTAAGGAAGAATGTATATGGCTATTAATGCTGATCTCTGAAATAGTTACAGAATAAAGCTGTTTGTTTGTTAGCAAAAGTTCCGAAGGTGGGGAATCCAAGGAGGCGATAAAGTTTATTAGATTAATATTTGCAAGATCCTTTTCGCCAGGGTATATATTGAGTAAAGTTGATTGAATATTAGAGTACTCTAGGGAGAGTGTTTTCAAAAGTGCCGACAAGATTGAAGGTGGTATATTTGCAGGGTTGACTGAATCATTGTGTGTGTAAAAAGTAGCTTCTTCAGAATATTTAACTGGTGGTAGTTCTAGCAAGCTATCTCTATAAAAAAATTGATAATCATCAGTCAGGCAAATTATACGTGGACGTATAGATTTTAAATCTGCTAGAGTCTTAAATATCCTCCTTAAAAGAATAAATAGGTGCCAAAATGAGTCTATTTGGGATTGGATAAACGATTCGGAAAGAGCCTTAGTTGGACCTTCAGGGAGTTGGGATGAAGCTAAATAAAAGTTCCTAAAATCTAAGACTAGAGCTGGGTAAACATTCTGATTTTGTGAAGAAAGATTTGTTATTAGAAAATCAATTAATAAATCTATGCGGTTTGTTATACCAGGAGAAAAGAAGTCAAACTGTTTTTGTAGGGTAGATGTGAAAGCTGGTTTATCGTTTGAATATATATAAATTAAAGAAAGTTCCTTATTAGAATAATTAAAGCCTGAGTTGAAGGCATGAATAGGATTTGCTAATAAATTAAAGCGAGACAGCTGGGCTTCTGAAGTAACCGTCTCGCTATTTACTTTCCCGAATTGGTTTCTTGTAAGTCGGGAGAAGAGCTTGAAATAAAAGTGAAAATAATTTGAGATGACTGACTAAGTGTGCGTGCACTTTGAAGTTTCTGCTGAATTTCCAATAAAAGATCCGAGCTTAAAGTTAAGGTTGAAAGATATTTCCCCAAGACTTCTACTTTTTTTATGGAATCAATCCCCAAGTCTGACTCTAAATCCATGTCAGGTTCCAACAAATCAGGTGGATATCCGCTTAATTCTGATAATAACAATGTCAAATCAGTAAGTATAGATGGAGCAGTTAATGGTAATATTGATCTAGTTGATTTGAGGTGATCAGAAAGTGTCGAAGCGTTTAACTCTGCATGAGAATTTGACAATAGTCTATCATTGTCGTATTGGTTGATCGTTGTTGGTTGTTGTGAATTGCTGATATTGTTCTTTTCAATATTAGGGGCGTTATTAATTATTTTATGTATTAAGTCAGCAACTTGAATTAAAGTTTGAAGTTCTCGTGATTGAGTTGTTATGGCTTGCAATTGATCTGAATCAAGGGAAAGTTTATTGGTGAGGTAAGAACCAAGAACTTCTACCTTCTTTATCGAGTCTATGCCCAAGTCTGCTTCTAAGTCAGCGCCTGGGTCAAGCAAATCAACTGGATATCCAGTCTTATCTGTGAGAATTAGAGTCAAATCATTTATTATATTATCTACCGTTAATTCTGTAATGTATTCGTTTTGATGGTCGGTTTGATAAGAAAAGGTATTCCCTTTGCTTAATTGGCTTGAATTAGATACCGTAGGAAGAGAAATCTTATCTGAATTAGATATCTTAGTTGTGCTAGTGGGCAATGTACTCGATGCTGATGAGCTTGATGTAGGAGCAGAGTTTTCTTCAGATGGTGAAGTAAGATATGCGGATAGGACTCGAGTTTGAGATTCTATAAGAGAGCGCATGGTTTGTTGGAACTCTAGGTAGGCTTGTAACTTTTCTGACTGGGAGGGCGAATCCGTATATTGATATGAATTTTCATCATTTGATTTATTGTGGGAAGACATAGGTTTGTTATTAAAAGATTTGTTCTTAAAGCCATTATAGACTTTGTTTATCTCTGAGCCAACATTTGAAAGTGTTGAATTTAGAGGATGAGGCGACGTCTGATCATTCATGCCGATAATGGTTGTGCTAAGTGTTTTATCTAGATTAAAAATATGATTGGTTGGTTTATGCCCTGATTGATAGGCATTAGCTCCGTCGACGTAGTATATGTTTTTAGGGTCTGTTTCCTGAGCAGTTTCTTTAAATTCAGCTTGCGAGTATGGTACAAAGTGTGAAATGATATATTTCCAGTTGATTTTAAAAGTTTTTGTTGTGAGAAAAGAACATGACAAGAGTAGGTCCTCAAATAATATAGGTCCATCTATATTGAGAATATTATTGGGTAGGGAGAGTATTGATTTAACCATATTTGAAACCACCTTTTTAGGTCCAATGTCACAAAAACATAGGTCATCTAATCTGTTATTGTTCGATTGAACAAATTCAATAAAACGGACAGGGTTAGAAGGTGGTTTATAAGTAAATGATGGACGTTATTGGTTGTTAGAGTGACGTCTGGTGCTGTACTAAGAGAAATATGATACTTTGGTTGATTAAAAGTAATTTTCTGTAGGCAATCAAGATATTGTTTGGAAAGCGATTGCAAAAGTGGTGTGTGGTAAGGGATATTTATATTTAACAAAGTTGAATCGATATTAGATGCCGAAGTAAGCTTAATCAATTGTTCGATCTGACTTTTAATACCCGAAACAACAGTTTGTGAAGGTCCATTGATATTAGATATGTATATTTCTTGTAATTGGTTGGAATTGATTAAGGATTCTATCTGGGATGCAGCTGCATGAAAATGTACCATATTATATAATTCCTTGTTCAGAGTATTAAGTAGAAAACACCTTGAAATAACAAGGGATATTGCGTCAGAAGCAGTAATTACATTTGCTGCTACTAGTGATGAATAGTCGCCTAAACTATGGCCAATGGAAGTAGTCCATTCGAATCCCATTTCTTGAAGAATAGATATCCACGCACATTGATAAGCAACTATTACTGCAGGTAACAGTGGTAAATCGGAGGGCAAGTAAGTTGATCTAGGGTTAAAAAGATAATCTTCTAATGCTTGCTGTTCAGTGAGTAGGTCAATTTGGGTAAATATTTGAGCTAAATAATTATTAAAATCAGAGGATTTAGAAATGAGTTTAAGCGCAAAGCCAGGGTATTGTGAGCTTTGACCTGGAAATGATAATACTAAATTGATTTTGGGTGGATTTGGAGAGATGGTATCAGGAAGAGATCTCCATACCCGCCTAGATAAAATGTCAGATTCGTCTTGTTCATCCGATATTAATGTTTCAACAATGGCAAGAGAGTTAATTAGGGATTCTATTGAATTTGTGCAAACAACTGATATCTCAGACTTGAAATGTTGACCAGTGATAGAAGAGTGGCATTTACAAGATGAAAATGATGTGATTATATCGTTTGTAGTAGTAGTACTTAGCTGCTTGTTAGGTAGTTTTTGATCGGAATTGACAAGTTTTAAGATCGAACTTAGCTTGTCAGAAAGCTCTTTTCTATTATTGCCAGTTATTGTAATGAGATAAGGCAATGTATTATCTTTTGTGAGTGGTGTTGTAGATAAGTACGAGCAATAAGTGCGATTGGTAAAGCTGAATCTATCATTTTTAAGTATTTGATCAGGTAGGTTTTCCTTTAATACTATATGGTAATTAGTTCCTCCAAATCCAAAGGCACTAACACCTGCTACTCGTTGTGGATGAGTATGTGTATTTTGAAGTAACCAAGGTAAATTATAATTAGATAGTTTTAAGTATTGACTAGTTTTTATTTCATTAATTGGTTCTAAAGAAAGTGGGTGCTGATAAAGATGTGAGGGTATTGTTCGCGTGTATATTGCAAGAGATGCTTTTATGAGACCCGCGATACCTGCTGCACTTTTAGTATGACCAATTAAGGACTTAACCGAACCGATATAGCAGGGTGTTTTATTATTTTTGGTTTGCTCTAAAAAAGTATTTAGAGCTATGACCTCTGATCTGTCGCCAACAGGTGTACCAGTTCCATGTGCTTCATAATAACCTAATAAAGAGGGTTCTATTCGAGCATCCTGATAGGCATTTGAAAATGATCTAATTTGGCCTTGATAAGAAGGAGCAGTCATACTTCTTGCTCTTCCGTCACTTGAACTGCCAATGCCAGATATAACAGAATAAATCCTATCTCCATCAAATATTGCATCATCAAGACGTTTTAAGATGACTACACCAACTCCCTCCCCTAAGACGATACCGTCAGCTGAATTGGTAAAAGGTAATACAGAACCCGATTGTGATAATGCACCAGTTTCTGAGAAACAAAAATAAGGAAAAGGAGATTGTAGTGTATCCACTCCGCCTACAATTGCCATATTGGTAGTATTTGATCGTAATTTAGAAACAGCTAAATCAACAGCAGCAAAAGAGGAGGCGCATGCAGCATCAAGAGTACAATTAGTTCCACCTAGGTTAAACCTATTAGCAATACGACCAGAAATCACATTAGGAAGTAGACCGGGGAAGCTATCGCTAGTCCAAGTAGGGAAATGCTCAGCCAATTTTGGATATTTAGATAATAAAGGAGCCATTATTGAACTACCAAGGTAACCCTGACCAAGCTCTCCTAATCCTCCACTAAAACCAAAGAATACAGAAGTATTAGAACGATCAAAAGAAGTGTTGATGCCGTAACCAGCATCTTGTAATGCACGATTAGAAGCTATGAGAGATAATATCTGTGCAGAATCAATTGAAGGTAGTAATTTGGGAGGTATGCCGAAGTCTATGGGATTGAATATAACTGGCTGAAGAAAAGAGCCCCATTTAGAATTAATTTTAAATGGTTCACTAGTAGATGTCGAATAACTTATGGTATCCCAACGCGTGGGGGGTACTTGAGTGATTGAATTTTTGCCTAGTAAAATATTATTCCAATATTCTTCCAAAGTATCTGCGTTAGGGAAAATTACGGACATGCCAATAATAGCAATATCATCATTTGTTGAGTTAATATCGAGCAAATTAGGTTGTGAAAATAAAGTAGGCTTTGTAAATCTATTGCTAGAGTGGAAACCAGCACTTATTGATTTGTGCAATAATTTGAGTGATTGTGATTTATCTATAAGTGTCACAACTTCTCCCAACATAAACAAGCCTTGGTCATATTGTTCTTCTTTGTTAGAAAGTTGAAGAGAATTATTGAAATATTTTAAACCTTTAGAAGCGAGACGTAAACGTCCTAATATTAGATTTTCCAGTTCTTCTCTGACGTCTAGTTTGGCTCTACCTGATTCATGAAGTTGTTGTCGTGTAATATTAAAATTTTCAGCGAAGGGGGTTAGGGCACATCGAGTTTGGTGGCCCTTAGATGTTTCCAAATAAGTAGTAACAGTAGAATTTATTGTAACTTCCTGGTACAGATTAGTTATAGAGCCTAAATCTACAATCTCTTCAGTAGATAAATAGGCTGAACCAACAAGAAGACCGAAAATAGGGTGAAAGTTTTCTATAGGAAAACTGTCAATCAACCCTCTAAGTATTTTGGCTGAGAGCTCATCATGTATGCCACCGGCAAATAAGATTTTTATTTGTTGTGATTTATGCTTTGACATTGTAGAAATAATACTAAGGCATCTTTCCCAAAGTGTTAGGCTGCTTATTGGTCCAATATGTCCACCACATTCTCTACCCTCTATAACAAATGATTTCCATCCTTGATCAATGAAGAGGCTCATAAGTTCTGGGGTTGGTGCATGTATAAAGGTCTCTAGGCCATTGTCAGAAAGGTTCTTGGCTTGAGACGGAGTGCCACCTGCTAAAATACATATACTGGCACTACTATTCCTTACGACATTGATCTGTTGATTAAGTAGTTCTTGATCTATAAATCCAAGTAAACCAACGGCCCATTTTTTATCTATGAGCTTTTGAGTGGTCTGATTTAGTATTTCATTTAGAACTGATGGAGAAAGTGTAGATGCAGCAATTGTTGGAATACCTCCATTGAAAGATACAGCTTCAGCAAATTCAGGATTATCACTTACACGTGACATAGGACCTTGTATTATTGGATATTCACATGCATAGATTGATTCAATAGAGTTAATTTCATTGTTTGTAGTATGATTTATAGGTTGTGGCTCCTTAAGATATGCTCTAATTAACCTACCTATACGTTTATATTTAACATGATAGTCTTTGGCGAAATCAAGGCCTTCAGATAAAGGGAGGAGATTGGTTGTATAGCCAGAGAGACTAGCGTTGAGTAACGATTTGTCCTTAATCTCGTCATGATAGGGGGTATTTGCAACAGATTGTTGATTAGTAATATCTGGAAGTAATCTACATTTTGCATAACTAAGTGATTTGATAACTAAAACATCTGAGGTTCGACCACTTAGCTGCATCAAGGAATTCTTCTGGTATGTTGATAGAGGTGAGTCATCTAAGAGCAAAATTTGCTCTTCTAGATAGATAGTATTAATACCGAAAGAGGTAAAAGAATGAAATGATCTTATACCGAAAGGTCCAGAAAGGCTGACATTGTATGTGTGGGTTTTGCTAAGTATATATTGAAGTAGAATATACTGAGGTTCTAGCCCACAAAGCCCAGAACATTCATAACCACGAACAACAGATTGACCAGAAAAGGATATACGATCTAGTTCATCTACATCGCTCTTTGAAAAAATTAAGGGGACGGATGAAAATTGGCTTGATATATCCGTTAATTGGTTTAAAATAGAAAGATGTGCATGAATGCTCAATTGTTGATTATTAGTTTTGTATATTTTAATAAGTTTTGAGAGGGTTGTCCTATTCAGGTGACTTGAAAGAATTATATAGTGAGGCAAAAAGCCTTCATGCTTATTAAGATATGTAATTAGATCATATATAGCTTGTGTATTATAAGCCGTTAAATCTAAACCAAATTCTGTTTGGGATTGAATTGACTGGTGAGCAGATTGTATCCAGTCACCAGAAGGTCTAAAAGTAAGATTTACATTGAGTTTACTCATTAGCGCCTAAATAGGTAACAGGAGTGGTGAGATCGGATCAGATGATTAAAAAGCAGTCGAAGGCATTAAGGGCTGTACTAGATTGATATAGTTATTATAGGTGTAGATAGGTATAAAGGAAGTATCAGGTGGTAGAATTGACTATATTTAAAAATAATGAGCATGTTTGAGTGCTAGATTCTCCATTTATGGTTTATTATAAGAACTTTAAATTGAAAAAAATTTGAGTATAAATATTTTGTGTCCTAGGGTAGTGACTTGTAGACACCATATATTTTCTACGCAATATTGTAAAAAGATAAAATGGTAGTTGATAAGGCATTAAATAGAAAAAAGCTAGAAAGATACAGAGAAGGGGATAGGCTTGAATATGAGATGATTGTATAATGTTAAAATATCGAGGAAAATTACAAGAAATATAGGAGACCTATAGAAATTCAATATAAATTTTAGAACGTAATAGATTAGGCATATAGATTAGTATAGCATTACCTTATTTGAACCAGTAAAGAAGTATAGTAGTTATTCCTGACTTATGCGAGTACTTAGAGGTACTTATTATTGGCAGTTGTAATGCTTAAATCGTTATGGATAAGGAGTTATAGGTTGACATTTAAATTAAGGATGGTTAGGATCGTTTGTGGTGTTATTTAATGATGAGCAAGAAAGGAGTAAGTATGGTTTTAACGGCAATGATAATATGCTGTTCTTGTGAAGATAAATCTAGCAGTATTTATGGCAGGGATGAAATAGTAGAATATGGTAAATATTCTGTATCTAGTGAAGAAGCCAAGCCTAGAAAAAATTTTAATGACTCTAGAAATAGCATATATGAAATTTCAAATGGTAACTTTAAATATAATAAGCATAGCTCCGTTAAAGTACCTGGCACATACACGTATATGCCCAAAGTAAAAGATGTAACTAATGACAATATGAGGTTAGATATATATAGCTGTAATAAAGTTAAGTATAGACAAGGCTGTGAGACAGTAGTGTACATTCATGGAGGGGGCCTGATGAGAGGCGACAAAAAGAATATTCAAAGTAAGCCATCATTTTTTAATAGAAATGGTTACTGTTTTGTATCAGTTAACTATCCCATTTATGGAAAGCCAGTTCATAATATGGTAGCCCAGCAAGTTGATAGTATTTATAAGGCTAGTAAATGGTTAAACGAGAATATGAGTAATCGCTATAATCAATGTTCTCCAAACAATATGAGTATTATGGGGCATTCTGCAGGAGGTTACCTTGTCTCGTTGTTACTTGTAAGTCCAGATTATTCAAAGGTATCACGCAGGATTTATAGAAATTGGATAATAAATGACACGGCCTGGTTCGATATGGAATCCATATGGAAACGTAAGCTTGATAAAAGATTGGCAAGATCTAGTGAAGTTAGATCAACAAATAATGTACACACAATAATGAAGTTCGATCCAATCGGATCGGCTCTAGGAATTGAGTCTCTTCCTCCAACAAAATCTGATATTGAAAAGGTGAGAGCCCTGTCACCAATATATAATTCAGGATCAATGTGCACACATAATATCAATAGAGATAACAATGTGCTAGTCCTGTACCAGGATAGCGGTAATGGAAGAAGAGAGCATATAGCAAAAGCATTCTCAAACTCATTGGGAGAATGTATTGCTGGTAATGTCAATATAAATAAATATAGTTTAACTCATAAGCAGATGAACAAGACAATAGGTGAAGACAATAAGTTGACTTCTGATATCTTAGAGTTCATGAGAGGTAAATGATAGATAGAAAATATCTAGGGGAAATTTGTATTGGCATTAAAGTAAACAGGGCTTATCAAGACGATTTTCCGTAAATATTGAGGAAATCTGAGGGGAATGGATAGCTATGAAATGATATGATGTAGTTAATAGGTGAGATCATGAAAGATAGAGAAGATGTTCAGCAATGGATTGATCACGTCATGAAAGTCATGGAGATAGATATCGACATGATGAAGGAAGAAAGAGAAAGCAGCTTATGGGAGTTAGAAATTGATCTATATGGAGTATCGAAAGATCTCGTCAAGCTATTAATCAAGAAGAAGGAGGAGGGGGGACAGAATGATTATGAACTCTACGTAGATAGAGATAACTTGCCAAATGATGAATATAATCAGCTAAATGTAGTCAAAGATTTGGAGGAATTATTATTCACAGATAGTGGTAATATTGAAGAAAGAATCTTGAAAGATATGGAGAAGACAGCATATAAAGACTGCTTGAACATATATTGCGAACATTGTAATAATATTCTACGTAGGCTTAACCGACACAAAAGAAACCATTCACGAGAATGAGAGTACCCATTTTTATACTTAGTCCTCCTAGATCATATAGTTCTGTCGTTTCATCTATTCTTGGCGAACACCCAGAGTTACACTCATTCCCTGAGCTTCAGATATTTAAGTTTCAGACAATTGAAGAGCTGATAAAGCAAGAGATGAAGGGTACTGAGGCAGACATTGAAAGTTTGCAAAAATATGGAAAAGGAGAGCACAAGCCATCCAAACGGATTAGACCAGCTCCACCTGGATTACTACGGGCTATATCATTTTTACACGAAGGAATACAGAATGAAGCATCATTAACTAGGGCTTGGTTATGGTTATTGAATAATCAGACAATGAATATAGATGAACTTTTTATATACCTATGTAGTGGATTTGAGCCAGCAAGATGTATTGAAAAGTCACCTACAAATTCATCCTGCTTGAAAAGATTAATAAGAATTTTGAAATCATTTCCTGACGCTAAATTCCTACATCTAACGCGTAGTTGTCTGCCATCTTTAAAGTCTATAGATGAATTCCTTCAGCTAAAGGCTGTATCGTCTAAGCCTAAGTTTGTGATAAATCATCCAGTGATGATATGGTACAAGATGCACAGTACAATAAAAAGATTTAGACAATTTCTTAATTCTGAACAATATCTAATGATTAGAGGAGAGGATATACTTTCAGAGCCCTATAATGTTCTACCATGTATCTGCGAATGGATAGGAATAAGCGAATCTAGAGAGTCAGTAGATTTCATGCTACAACCAGAGAAATCTCCGTATGCATTCTTTGGGCCTCCTAAAATAGCCGGTGGTAATGATCCAAAATTCATGGACAGCCCGAAGTTCAGACTGCGAGCTCAAAAGAGCTATAATGCTAATGATATTAAGTCATACTTCGAGATTGAGAGTAATAGATGGTTCCTATCAACAATTAGCGGGTCAGAATATAGTCTTGCTAGACTCAAGGCTATGGATAGAAAAATACTAGAATCAATATTCTCAATGGAAAGAAGCCTAGGTTATAGTGATGGGATGTTATGATCTATGATCTTAAAAGCATAAAAATTCCACAACAAGAAGGTGAGAATATATATTTAGTGGGTGCTTCAATAAGAGAAAGGCCTGAGCCTTCATTGTGGTTCATAACCAGGGATAGAACTTTTAAGATTTTACATTCATGTTCAAATGAGAAATTTAATTATGAATTCGATACTACTAGTTCAGGATTATTCGCTGGCTTTAGTATGACTGGATATTGTTTTGTGGCTAATTTATGTAATTCAGAATTAAATCATTTATCTATAAAGGCATATGGCAATAAACTTAGACCACCTTTGAGCTACACATCTATAGAGATTGATGCAATGTTTCACCTAGAAAAGATAATGGACAATATTATGAATTCACCACCACTTCAATCACCATTATATAAAATTTTAGAATATGGAAGTTACATGGATCATACTCAAAAGCATTTTATGTCTCTAAAGGGGTATTTGGAAGTATTCAAAGAGTCTCGCAAATTGAGTAACAAAGAAGAGATTAAGTGTAATCTTCACAGATCATTCCCTGCATTATTAATTGTTGATAGCATAGTAATTGATGAGTCTAGCATGCTTGTCCTAGCTAGTGATTCCAGCCTGTATCACGGATCGATGAATGCAATTATAAGGCTGATTTTGTTTAAGAAAAAAAGAAAGCCAATACTTATTTTGGGAATGCCATTATATTCATCAAACGAAGGTCTGCTCATGCCAGTTATAAGCAGTAAGATGCTAGGCGATTCATATCCGTACTACAATATAGCATTCCTAAATGATAAACCTTGGGAACATTTAAGTGTTGACATTGCATTGTATAATAGTGATTTTACATATATCATGAGATTTAATTGCTATTCATTTGAAATAGAACATAAGCATAAGATATCTCATGTTGGTGAAGAGTTACCCTCTCCAATAACTCTACATGCACTAGATGGCAGACAAGAACTGTTGTATATTTCACGTTATTCAGAGAATAATCTTTACTACCTAAAAGGAGAGGAATAATGAAGAAAGAAAGTGTGCTACGAAAAACAATTTCAGAAAATAGTTCTATGGTAAAGGCTCTAACCAAGGAATATGAAAGTGGGAAAGTGTTATACAGAAGGATGAGAGTATTAAAGGTTTTAACAGAGATGATAAATAATTTGCCAAATCGCTGTTACAAAAAGAGTGCGGAGGATTTTGATACATCAGAGATTTTATCAGCAAATGCTATAGAATCAAAGATAAAAGAAATAAGGCTCTTGCAACGACTTGCCAAATCAATAAAAGAGATAATTAATTGAGCTAAAATCAAGATTTTAGGAAGTCTATCAGTGGTTCAGACGCCTGATTACCATAAGTACCAAGTTCACGATTAATCTGACTATGGGAATATTCAGTAAGTATATGCGTACAACTAAATCCTTTTTTGTTTAGGCAGTCAAGTAATCTATTGGCAGTAGATCGTGATTTAAAACCATTTCCAGAAATGAACAGTACATTGGAAGGGTTAGGATGAGTCCATTGAACAGATGAAATGATATCACCGGGTGATAATCCTCCTAAAATTCTAAATCGTTCACTATCAGATGTCACTCCACATGATTTATCAATTTGGTTACGTGCTCTAATATTGCTCTGGTCATATTTATCTTGTAGAAAATAAGCTGAAGAGTCAACTAATACAAAGTCAGTGGGTAGATGATTGAATATATCCTTTGCTATACCAAGCGATATTAAATAGGCGCCGGCTGAATGGGCTATGTAACAGATCCTTGTAGATTTGCTGAAAATACTCTGCTGTTGAATCGAGTTAATAAGGTGGCGATGTAGACAGGAAAGTGCTTCTAGTTGATATTCAACAAGAGATTTGGTTTGACCGTTAGGTAGGTTGAGAGGGTAGTTAGAACTTAAGAAGATGGAGCCTAATTCTTGAAAAAGATCTGTAAGCTTACCAGTATTTTGCTTGTCTCCACGGGTTAGGCCACCTCCGTGGATATAGACATTGACAGTATTGTTGATTATCTTGTTAGGAATATATAAATCGTAGGTAGTTTCAGAGGAATTAAGGGTAGAGGATTGTAAATTTAAATACTGTATATTCCTTTTTACAGAAACCTTACTGGAATTCATTCTATTGGGTTTACTGTTAAAATGTGATAACATAGTTAGTAAACTGACATTTGAGTGAACATAAATAATTTTGTTTAGCCTAGTATAGGTTAAATTCTTAATTTTATGATTTCACATCCTCCGTGAGGATTTGATTGAAAGCATCCATGGTCTGAATCACTAGTACGTGAAAGTACCATCGGTCCAAAGGGATTTGCCGTGCCAATATATGCTTTGTTGTTCAATGCAACTATATTTCTGATGCCAAAATTATAAGGATTATCGAATCCGTTTATGGTGATTGGGAACCAACTTACACCATCAGGTGACTGCCATAACTCTGCACCACCACGTGTTGCTATGTAGTTTGTTAAAGTTTCCCAGTCAACAGTTCTGCCAAATAGACTCTTCCTATTCTCTCTCTTTGTGAAGAGACCAAATACAGACCAATCCATTGTTCCTACTAATAATTTACCATTTACACTTGTTATTTTCCAGATATATGCATTAAAGATGTTGCCAAATCCGGGACCATAACCGCTAAGAGGAATTTTGTTATCGCGTGAAGAGCCACTAATAATATCTATTTGATCGTTTTTATCTAAACGTAGCAATTCACCAGCAGCGGGGCCTATATTATGTGTTCTATCGTGGCCTCCATTTTGAATTCCACTACCTAAATATAAATAGTCATTAAAAGAATGCATGCAAATGACTCCCTGGTTAAGAGGTCCCCTGCCAGCTCCAAAGTTACATACTTGTTTCCAAGTAAAACCATATTTTGAGATTCTATTCCCCTTCCAGACTTGAAAGCCATTGATACCTGCAGTTGCCGCATATAGAAAACCATTGAACGCACATATCTCGTATACAACGACAACCTCAGGATAATTGTCAAAACCATTACCATTTATGCTGTACCATTTGCCCCGTAATGGATCAGAAGAAGCAAAAATAACTGAGATACCAGCAGCATTAACTCGTCCTCCAGCCCCACCAGTTATAGTCGTTATTAATAGCTCTTCATACTGTACTAATGATCGTATTGATGTTGGCTTTAAGTTGGAATATTCCGACTCAGCCGGTAAAACCTTGGGGATTGACTTGAATTTGGTGCCATCGTAAGAAATTAATAAGTCAGGGCCATCAGCTCTTGATCGAGAAGTTGATGCAACATAAAGAGAATTATCTACTCCTCGATCTTTAAATGAACACATAGACCTATATCCATAGTGTTTACGAAAAGATGATCCATCAGGTAAGGGGAAATATTCTGATTGATGTAGTTTTTGCCAAGAATTAGTTTGGATCTTAAATCTCCAAATCTCAGCACCTGCTATATTTGCTTCGAATAAACAATCATAATTATCATATATTACCGGTACTGGCCAATAATCCATAGTTACGTTTGGCATCCCATATTTTAAAAAGATGAGATTGGCCCTGCTTGTACCTACATAGAGATTACCTTTGAATAAAGTTGAGGAATAAGCATAAGAGTTATAAGGGTCGCCGAAACCATTAGTGGCTAAGCGTGTAAATTTGCTGTCTTTGTGAATTATATTATTTGGATTATTCATCAACATTATTATATAAATCTATTGATAAGCTTGAAATTTGATGTAAAGAAGTGAAGGCCTTCCAGGCATTAGCTCTATCTGGATCAATTTTTGTATTGAGAAAATACTTCAAATCGCCAGCAAAGCCTGGTGTAAATTGCTGTGAAGAATGCTTAGAGTATTCATCAATGCTTGTATCTGAGGTTAGGCCGAGATAACTAATCACATTATCTACTTGAGCCTTAGGGTCATTTAAAAGAGTCTCATACTTAATGGTTAAAACATCACTTGGATTTTGAAATGAAAGAAATTGCTGTATATTTCTCTCACATAGATGCCAAATTAGCTCCGGTAGTTTACCCTTGGACAGTCCAGAACGGACAGCGAAGGGTATAATATCTATAAGCTTTGAATCTATAATTGATTTCACTACTGCTGAGGGGTGTCGGATAAGGTGAATATATTTTGCATTTGGGAAGCATTTAGATATCCTATCTAAAACATTTAAGCTGTATGAATATGAAGGTGTCTTGTCGATAAATATAGATTCTGCCATATGAGCATTAATCTCATTGTAGAATGTGGTGACTGGTCTGCTATCTATAACATACATGTTTTCTACTTGGGCGGAGATTTGCTGGGTAAGATTCTTAAGTGTTGCCCTTAACCTAACAGTGCCATTTAAGAGGTGAGAAAGGCCTTCCTTGGATAAAGCATTGTGTCTATCCGCAAAAGTATTATAAGTCATCAAATGCAACTCTTCAGAAGAAACAATTTGAGGATGAGTGCCAAGTAATTGCTGGAAAAGAGTTGAACCAGACCTTGGGGCCGAAAGAATAAAAACAACCTGGTAATTAAGGTCACATAATTGTGTTTGGTATTCTGGCTGATAAATATGTGAAGCAAGAGTCTCCAAGTCAGTTTGATTTATTAGTTCAACTTTATAATGATTGGGGTCAGGCTTCATTGCGACAGTATTATTATTCGTGCATGGTGAATGCAGGAAGTTACAAAGTTGTTGTACTTGTAAGTCTGTTATATACTCACCTTCAACTGGCATTATAAGAGGTATGAAAGAAATCTTATCCTGAAGTTGATTCTGAATCATTTGAAAAATTGCTACAAAATCAACTGATGTTAGCTGCAAGTCCTTGACTAACCATGTTTCTGTGTTTAAGGGTAAATTGATATTAATATCATTTTCATAGCAATAGGTGCTTATAGAAGCGTATATAATTTCTTCCATAATCTTGTCTTTAGTGCTACTATAGCATGAGCTAGGGATTACTTAATACATGGGTGAAAGATCGAATAGATTAACACTGTAGCAATAAAGAGAGTGGAGGTGGAAAATTCAAGCCAAATTTATACTGAGTAGTGTGTTTAGCTGTAATCACATAGAAGCCCTGTAGGTTTATTGGTATAATAACTTTTTAAGAGATCCATCAGGGTATGCAGGAATATGCAATCGTAGGCATGTCATGTAGATATCCTGGCCTTGGTGGTGTCTCTGATTTGTGGAAAACTATTATCTCTAGGAAATATAGCCTTTCTAAAATGTCGGGAATCTGGGCAGATAGATTTCTAAATCAGAACTATAATTTCTCTAACAATAATGAGCCATCACATAGCCTTTATACAACAGAATATGGATCTATAAGTGAGAATATTTTCATCGATGCAATTCGATTTGGACTGCCACCAAGCTTAATTGAAGGTGATCCTTCACAGTTCGCCTGCTTACAAGTGGCTGCTGAATCATTTTCAGACTATATCGAAAATGGAACCCAGTGTAATATAAATAGCGAAAAGATAGGAGTAGTTATTGGAAAAGGCGACCACCCGCATCGAGGTTTATGGGCTGCTTTATTGCATGGGATTGGAATTGAGCAGATGGTAGATATGCTTATCAATGCACTTAAATTAAGAAACGATAGGAAAACAAGAGAGATTATAAGAGTGTATCTAGCAAAAAAAATTGTTCCAGAATACAATAGGGGGTTAGTGCCTAATTTAATCTCTAATGTTATATCTGGAACAGTGGCAAATCGCCTAGGTTTAAATGGACCTAATTTCATGGTTGATGCTGCGTGCAGCTCAGCTGTGATCGCAATAGATTATGCAATGAAAACATTGGCGAATGGTGAATGTGAACATATGATAGTTGGAGGAGTACAAACGTCTATGAATATACCAATATATGAATTATTCACAGCTTTAGAGGCTCTGTCTACTGAACATATACGGCCACTCGACCAGGGATCCAAAGGGACTCTCCTCTCTGAAGGAGTTGGATTTATAGTTTTAAGGAAATTAGAAGCCGCTATAAAAGACCATGAAAAGATATATGGAATAATATCTGGATTGGGTATTGCAAGCGATGGTAAAGGTAAAGGACTTCTTGCACCAAATCAGATTGGGCAAGTACTAGCTATTAACAAGGCTTATGCAAGTTCAGACCTTTCAAAGAAAGATATATCTTTAATAGAAGTACACGCGACAGGAATAAAACATGGTGACAAGACAGAATTGAGTTCATTATGCGAAGCATTCGATGGAATAGAGCGACCTTTAAGTTCAATAGGCCTTACATCAATAAAGTCATTGATTGGTCATTCGATACCAGCCTCTGGATTTGCGAGCATCATAAAGTTGTGCCTATGCCTAAAATCAAAGAAGCTTATCGGAGGTATATGCGAAAACCCGTACCCAGAGTTACTAAGCAACAGGTCTCCTTTCTATATAGTAAACAAAAATCAATACTGGGAAACCAGTATCAATAAGGTCCGTGCTGCAGGATTCAACTCATTTGGCTTTGGAGGTATTAATGGTCATGTAGTTCTTAGAGAAGCGGATGAGAAAAAAGTGGAAGTAATTCCAAAAAATAACTCTGTGGTCAAAAATAAGAGTAAATCCTCATTAGATTTGCTGAAAAAGAAACTTGGGGGTATGCTTGTAGACGTAAATAATTCAGATCAAGGCATAAGTCTATATACCTTTGAAGCTGACAGTTGGGAATCATGCTCGGTACTAATAGAAAGAGCTATATTAGAAAACAACGGTGATTTGCCTGGATATAGAGCTTATGTGACGGGTAAACATATAAGTATACGTGGATATTTTACAGCTCGAGGTGGTAGTGAAATGAGCTCCAAGTTGAAATATGCGCTAGAAAGCATTGAATCAATTGTGAAAGATTCTAGAAATCAGTTAAGAGGCTCAGGCTGGATGATTTATAACACTAAGCGAGATTTGAATGACGCAAAGGTTGTTTGGCTTATTGCAGGTGAAGGCAACCTCAACCATCAAAATATGTCTGAGCTGATAAATAATATTCCAATATTAAGTGATTGGCTGGAGATTGTAAACAATGTCAGGGGGAAAGACTTCTCTATACTGTCACTATTAAGAGCATATTCTGATGAGTCTAGCTCAAAAGATGATAAGGAGCTTTTAAGGATTCGTGCAATGTTAAATAGAGCCGATATTGCGACTCAGATTATTGCAATCACGGTATTTGGATTTTCTGAAATAATTAAAGATTTAGGCATTGATCCAGACATACTTATAGGTCATAGCGCAGGTGAAACAGACGCTGTGATTTTATCTGGACTAGTAGGTGAACCCTCGAGAGAGAAAATAGAAGAGATAATACATAAATTGAATAATTTCTACTTAGAAAATAATCTCCTCGCAGGTATGCCATTAGGAGAATGCTACACAGTTGCTGGGATTACAAGTGAGGATCTAATAAAATTATGCAAACCAGATAATGGATTTGAAATCATAAGTTTTAACAGCCCAACACAAGCAGTTGTTTTTGCTAGTAAGAATAAATCAAAACTACTAGAAGAGAAAGTCTCTAAATATGGTGGTTTTATCCTGCCTACTGGCTTAAAAAGACCATATCACACAAAATATTTCAAAAAGGGTGCTGAGATATATGAAGAATTCTACAAAAAGATATTAGGCGAGGGGGAAAGACTAGAAAAGATAGTTACGGTAATTAGCTGCCTTGATGGTAAGTCATATGAAGGTAAACCAATAGAAGTTTACGATCGACTAATCAAACAGTGGCAAAAACCAGTAGATTTTAGAAAAGCTATTGATTCTGCTTTTTCCGCTGGAGGAAGAATATTTATAGAGATAGGGCCATCATCAATGCTGAGTTCATATGCTAAGGAGACCCTAAAAGGGAAAGATGGATATCATGTATTTGCATTGGGTACGTCTGCAAAAGATCCTATAAGGTGTTTTATTGAAACAATGGCTAAGCTATGGACAATTGGTTTGGAGGTTGATCTGGAAAGACTCATGTCAAATATATTTAACAGAAACGTAATGCTAAAGAATCCAAACCTAAAAAGTAGTGGCCTAGTAAGAGTAAGGTCGGACTTGCCATTTATTGATACCCATGACTTGCACGAGTTCCTGAAAGGGAAAGGTCTTTTTAAGACTAATAGAAATCATGAATTGACGATTGATCAAAGTAGCAAGACCAATTCCGAGAAATTTTCTGGTGATGATACACGGAGCCTAGATAATATCAATAGTAAGCTACACGAAAAAACTAACGAAGCGAGCCGTGTGATGGACGAATACAATAAAACCATAATTGAAATACTAAATGCATCTGAAGAAGCAGCAATTAATATCATCAATGAATAAAAGCCTGGGTGAGGAAATTACGATAATGGCTTTAACAGTAACGGAGAAGCAGAGATACAAACTGATTAAGGGTGCCAATATATATTGTAATAGCCATGAACTGAAGACTATAAACCATCCAAGGCATAACGTTTGGCAATCAATAGCAGCTAGAATGCTTATAAAGCTCGCTGCAAGAGATACCCTATATGGAACAAATAAATGCATAAAAGATATTCAGATTTTACGTCATAAGTCCGGCAGACCATACATAAAGATTCGGCAAGAGTTTTCTAAATTGACAACTTCTATATCACATAGCAGAAATAAGATTGCAATTGTAATAAGTAGATCTGGATTACCTGTTGGTATTGATATAGAACACATTAATAGCTGCAACTGGTCAGTTATTAGAGGTTTTTTTCATTTACCTGAAACAATGTCCGAGTCTGATATGTTGAACTGGTGGGTTGTTAGAGAAAGCTGTATCAAAGCCTCCTGTGATGAGATCTCGCTACTTGATAATCTGAAAGTAAGCAAAAGAGGCTCCCGTGAAAGTATTGATTTGTATTGTTCAGTCGATTCACAAGGTAATTACTATAATTCATTCGTAAGAATGTTCAGTGGGTTTGCAATTGCCTTGAGTATTAAATCTGAAACTGATGGGGAAGTGATTATATAATCTTGCCAAATTTTAGTGAGCATGAAAGTTCACTTGCCTCAATTAATATTTCAGGATTGTGAGTTCTGAGGTTATCGAGGTATGCATCAATAAGTTGGTTGTCATGCTTCGCAAAGATATTCACACCAGGGTCTCCAGAATAAGACAAATAATCGTGCCAGTCTGGGATAGAGGTAAATGCTGATTTTAGTATGTGTTGGCGATTATATTTATAAAACTGGTAGAAAAAACTATTTATAGTTCTAAACCCTATTGTATTCCTGCTGTCACTGATAAACAAGGAGCTAGAAAACAGGAAGAAAGCTTTAAGCAAAACGTAATGAAAGCAGATTGGGACTTTGTTAGAAGCTCTATAGTAAGAGATCTTAAACTGCTTTTTTGTAGTCTTATTGGTAATACGATCTAGTTGATTTATAATTTCTTTGTTAAGGTGAGACCACATATTTAATGGGTCCAATACAAGGCTGGGATTATCCTCTGAGTAAATTTCATACCACTTAAGTAAAGAGTCTAAACCATGTATAGAAGTAAGAATACTGTTGCAAAATGAAAGAGGATGACGCAAGCAATGTATAATCTGTGGAGCATAGAAATAAGTATCAATATCATTTAAGAGTTCTGGATGTAACCCTAGACTCGAAGAAGGGTCAAAGATAGATGTTGAATTAGGCAAAAACCGATCATAAAGGCTTAACATATCCAATCGTGTTGCCAATGATTCGATAAGATCTATCGAAGCTTGAATTGAATTAAGTGTATTAGATTGAAATATATGGGCAGATATACTCCGTATTAAACCATCATCTTTACTATACAGGCTTAGGGGCGAGGCAAGACTAATAGGATTATCACTGACTCTTGCAATTATATGAGTATGAGGTAACGAGATTGATCGCCTATCAAGTAATTTGGAAAGAGCGATGGCACCTGAACGCGGTACAGCACAAATAAAGGTAAGTCGTGGTGCTCTGAATATTCGCATTCGCACAAAGAGTAAGAGAGAGAGTCTCGAAGGAATGGTTGTTTTATGGCAGCCAAGACCATACATCTACCATAAAGAATCGTACAAAAGGCTTTAAGAAAGAAAAGAGTAGGCAAGTTCGCCCAGTGATAATCTTGATATTACCATTTGAGCCCACGGTTAGATCAGGAATAGACTTATCGGTCTTAAGGAATAATTCTAGGTAGGATAGTGAGTCGTTTATTACTGTTGATGGATTAATAGAAATAACCATTGCTGAGTATGTACGAGTTGGGTATGCATAAAATCGCAAGTACGATGGTTGTCCTACCTTGACCTTGGATCGCATATATTCAGGCAATAGTGCCTTGATCTGTGTGAGTGGATACGATCTGATTTTCAGAATAGTATCTCCCTCTGAAAAGCGCTGTTGTTCTAATCCCCTTGGATCTGTAATAACATAGCCATCATATGGCATGTATATAGTCAGCTTTTCTTTTTGAGTCAAAAGATCTAATAAATTTTGCTCCATCTTAGGTATTACATCCTCGAGTGCTTGTAACTGTGAATTAATTTCCATTATATTCTCTTCAATTTGTTCCTTCTGCTCGATTATCTCTTGTTGTCTATTTAGGGAAATATTGATTTTCTCTTGTTCTATAGTCTGCGTCAATTGTTCTAAAGACTGGTTTAGAGTCAATAACTCAAGCTGATATTCCTGGAGTTGCATTGTAGATATAGCACCTTCAGACTCTAAGTTTTCAATACGGCGTAATTGTTCATTAAGAATCGACTTCTTTTTTGTCATATGGCTAAGCTCTTTAGTTAATTTTATAAGTTCTAACTCTGATTTCTGTGTAAGGTCTGTTCTTGTGAGTGACTTTAGAAATGATGATCCTGTATTCAATGACTTTGCTCGTATTTTCAATTGTTGTCGTTCGCTCCTTTTGTCTGCAAGTTCACTCTTGAATGAATTGATCTTAAGGTTTAATTCTATTGAAGATAGTTTCATGAGAATTTTATCCTTTTTAATTACCGTTGACGATGGATTAGAAAATACTACTTCTTCTACTTTTGAAGGGATGGAAGCTATTATAGAAATTTCACGTGTTTGGGTAATGCTAGCAGTCCCCGCTGCTGTTGAATTATATGGTATAAACATAAGACATAAATAGAAAATAACTGGTATGCCAATAATTTTTTTTTGTATTAACGCTTTAAATAGATCTTCAATTAAAGAGGATACCTTTGATGCAAATTTAGCAAAAGTAGATGTATTATATTCTTGATTACTTGATGGCTTTAGTAATGCTGTTTGTTTCCCAGATGTTGCTCTGGGAGAATAATTGTCATCTGAGAAATTTCTAGTAAGTTTTTTAGCGAATACTTCTTGACCCGTCTCCAATTCCTTATGCGATAGAAACTTTGGTAAAATTTTGATTCGTAAATAATTAGCAAGAAGGCCTAGAAGTATTATCTGTACTAATGGCTTAGATGATGTGCCTAGAGCATAGGGAATTTCTGCTATAAGCTTTGGGATAACTATAATTCCAACAACTGAAACCTTGAAGGTAATGGCAACCAACAGCAGAAGGACAAATAGATAAGAGGTGACAAGGGGCCATGCAATCAATTTTCTATTAAACCTAAAAGTACAGATGTGAACAATCAATTTCTGAAATCGTGATAAGCATGTCTGTAAATAACCATCAGGGAAAATACCACACTGATTTAAAAGCCTATAGCCAGGAGACAGTCGAAATGGGATAAGTAAAATAAGAATGCTTGCAATCGAGGCCTGCAAAATGGTAAGTATTAAAGGCAACATTGCCCCAAAAGTCGTTTGAAGATCAGCACGTCTCAACAGAACTATTAGTATGAGAATTATTGAAACATAGACTCTTGTCAAAAGAGGTTGTGCCGTATAAATTGCAAGTCTCTGCGTACTTGCATTGCGTTTGATTTTATTGAATTGAGATGTATGCGCAAACTTTGGTATACAACCCCAGATTAGTTTTATGTAAAGGCTGGAGTCATTGATACCTAATGCATAAGAGGCTATCATACTCGTGGTTACGCTTAAGAAATTCACTCCGAGCAAGGCAATAATTATACGACTGGTACCACTAATAGATATAAGGGATGGCTCTAAATCTGCCCCAAGAGAATTGGTAGAGAAGAAAAATATATAAAGCAAGAAAAAATATAAGGATAAAACTATATATAGTGACTTCCTCTGAATATCAATTATTTGAGGTCCTATACCTGAAAGCCAATCGTCAAAGGAGGTACCCTCTAAATTGAAAAGTCTTACGCTAAACAGTGGGCGCTTAACCTTTAGTGTGGAAGGGCTTGAGTTGCTTTCAATATTAGAATTATTTTTATTAGGTTCGTTCAGTTGAGGGTCAATGGGTAGTCCTTCCCTATATGGAATAAGTACCTGCTCACAAATTAAGTCATCTAGACTAGATAAACTCGAATCGTCTACTGACTGAATACTGCATGAAGACAATAAGGAGTTTATTGCTGACAGATCTATTGAGCTATGTACCTGAAAATATTGCTTAAGTGATTCCCACAATTGACAATCTATCTTTATCTTTTTAATCCGATCAGAATAGTAAAGTATATAATAATTATTAACTCTAGGTGAAGCTATTATGGAACCATTTAATATGAAAACTGTGTTACTTGCCATTCCTCTCATATACTAGTGAACATAAGATTACCTTTACGACACAGGCAAAGGTAATGGCCAGTATTCAATTGAAAACACCAACTTCTGCACTTTCCTCATCGAATCGGTAGATTTGAGCACTTAGTTGTTTCTTAAGTCGCTCACATTCATTTTGAAGTGTTGTCTGATCTGTAGGCATATCTGATGCCGGCTTTGTATGTGATTTGTCCTTGTTAAGAGTAGATTGCGCGACAAGGAATGAATTATACGCAAGATCATAGTTCTTATAGAAATTATGTATTTTCCCCCAAAGATAATTAAAACGAGCAGATCCAGCGTCGTCAATGCTTGCAAGAAGTTTCGATGCCGCTGTGAATTCACTTTTCCGAATTAAGCAGTCTGCAGATATTATAATTGCCTTTGATCTCAACTCAGATTTTATCTCAGGATTTTCGATAACGGGCGAAAGCAAGCTTTCGGCACGCATATAATCATTTTTAAGTAGATTGAGAGAAGCCAACAGTATTCTCGCCTGAGCAGAAACAGGCTGAAGTCGAAGAACTGTTATCAGCTGCTCTTCTGCTGCCTCTTTATTATTAACATTCATAAGTTGACGTGCATATGCGAATCTCATTTTCGCGTCATTGGGTTTTTTTAGAATACCTTGTTTCAGGAGTTCAATAGCTTTCTCGACCAGGCCAAATCTATGCAAGAGGTGTGCTGCTTTTATAATATCTTTAACTCTTGCATTCGATGCCTTTGCAGCCTTTTCTATTAACTCAATTGCCATATCTGTTTCATCAAGCTTGTATCGTAATGCTGCTGTTCTTAGCGCCAGAGTTGGATTTGTTTGATTTAGCTCTAGGGCCTGATTCATATGTGCTAGTGAAAGTGATTCATCCTGCTCCTTGTAAGCTATTAAGCCCATTGCGGCATGATATTCAGCATATTTTTCCACGCCAGGGAGGGCCGCCAAGGCTTGCCTCGCCTCGCCTAGCTGACCACCTCTTGCCAGTTCTTTAACCTCCTGAAAGGAGGCCCGTAAGGCCTTCGGTAGCATTGTGCGAGGCATTGAGGCGGGTATTAAGCTTGTAAATTATCATAGCCAATCTCAGCGCTGCGTCAATAATAGTGTGACCATTGGTCGTTAGTGCTGATGTTAATTTTTCATCGACAACTACTCCTGATCTCTCTAAGGCCCATAAGTCAGTGTTCTATCTAGTTATATTCACAACTACCTGCCAAATTTCCAAACTTACAGGTTATTCATTCTGCTCATAATTTATTAATGCAAACTTTTTCAAGTTAGCCAAGCTGCTGATACTAATACATTCAAATAAACAACTCGCCATCCTTAAAAGCAAAAAGCCTCTTGCATGCTTAAGCATCACCAGCTGGAGACTTTCTTTTAGACATTCCTTATTTAGCAAAAGTGAAAGAGAAAGTCTTCTTACCTGGCATGTGAAATGCCATGGCCATTCGGGAAGCATTTCCTAAATTGACAGGCGATTACGAAAGTAACGCAACAAGATTTCATGGCCATCAAGGATCTCAACTTCTTGACACTGCCAAGCCTCCCCCTCTCCAAGCCCCTCCGGCAGACCACCAGACTGATAAGGAACCCATGTATGCATACCGCCAAGCAGTTTTGGTGTGAGGGTAAGTTGCAACTCATCAACAACATCAGCCTGCAACAAAGACGAGGCCAACTGAGCTCCACCCAACAGAACAAGTCGAGATAGTCCCTGCTCAGCCAAACGATTGAGCGACTGAGCCCAGTCATGATCAATGATTACCTGACGCTCGTAGCCAACAGGAGGAAAAGGATTTTTTAATTCCTCTGCTGAAAGCCGATAGGGACTCAACAGCCAGCGCTCAATCGGCTGCTGAAAAAAAGGCATCTCTGCTGAATACCACTGCTGGCGACTGACCACCACA
>Ga0208411_1000580_pt1 | contig 27883 bp, 26 predicted proteins | sample ETN01SmetaG_4_FD_185793 | JGI IMG/M metagenome (GOLD analysis project Ga0208411, IMG submission 185793) | Marine microbial and viral communities from oxygen minimum zone, Eastern Pacific Ocean - ETNP2014F12-01SV261 (SPAdes) (version 2) | ecosystem: Environmental > Aquatic > Marine > Oceanic ... | reverse complement strand
AAACCAGTCTTCAATAATGTTGTTGATTATCTCAAGCAATCTTATAAGAAAGCGTTTAGTGCCGTTGATAATACCACTGAAACTAAAGAGAAAGCACTAGAGCAGGATGGTTGATCAACTGGCAGACAGTTGAATAAGTGTCACACGCACCCGTCACGGGTGCTTTTTTATGTTATATTGGAAGGGTCAAAGGAATCCACTCAATGACAACACTGTCACAACTCAAGCAACGAATCGACCAACTAATTGAAGCACAAGGAGAAGAATCACCTGTTGCTGCATTCATCTATACTAAGGAAGATGTAGTGCAATTTGATGATGATGGAAATGAAGTTGAGATTGAAGATAATACGATAGTTGAAGATGTGTTATATGAAGTAGAAGATACTGATTACATTTACACTGTAATTCATGATACTATAGAGGATCAACTTAGAGTCATATATGTTGCATAATTAACTATGACACTTGGCAAAGTGTCCACTAATCCCCCATAGGGCACTAAACCCGTGTATATTAAGAGAGTCCAAGCAAACAACCACTCCATGCAACTTACAAACAACGTCTGCACAGTTGACTTCTTTCCTGAGGCATTTATTGCTGAAGCATGTGACATCAAAGGCATGAAAGTTGTCGTAAAACGTTTTAACAAGCGTGTCACATTCAACTCTAATGGACAGAAATCCTATAGCACTGTGGGTATCATTGACGCTAAGAATGAGTGGGTAGAGCGTATTTCTAACGGTGCTGAAGTTACTGACTACAACACCGATCAAATGCCTCGCTCTGAGTATACTCCAATGGCATGTGTGGGTTAATCCCCACACTTAGCGCAATCACTGTTTAACACAATCCAATGAAACTCTCAAAAGATCAAATCGAGAAAATTGCAGATGAGTTTGCAAACAGGCAAGTCGATTCAATGGATATGGATACATTAACAGAAATTGTGTATGATCAATTAAATGATTACTACAGCAGATGTACTGCTGAAGAGATAGAAGAAGAGGTTAATAATTATTATTGTGGTGATACTAAAGAATGGGACAATTTGGTGGAAAAATATACACCACCCCCAGAAACACCACAAACTAACTTCTACAATGAAGTCGTTTCTTTCTACAACAACCCTGACAACACATTCATCAAATGAATTACGACCTCGACGAAAAAGAAACTTCCATAGATAATATGGGGGACACATTGCTGGAAGCAATGAAACTATGCATCGAAGATTCACGAGTTGATGATGCTAAAAGCATCCTAAATGAGTGGGTTGTTGATGATCGCGATCCTGTAGATGGCGAGTATGAGTTCATTTTTATCCCTAATAACACCTTGATTGATTAACATAAGACCATGTGCCGATCGGCGAACTGCACCCAAACCCTTGCTAAGGGCGTCTGATCTTGCTATAATGAACACATGACAAACAACATTCTCACCGATGGCGCTTTCTTTGAAGCATTAAGCGACCTACCTGCCTTCCTTCTTGAAACTGACGCCGATTTAGATATGGCGTACGATTGGGTTGCTGATAAATCTCAGCATTTTGCTGATGATGATGCTGCTTTTGATCTCTTTTATGATGTATACAACGAGACTTTCGACGCATGATAAAAACTAAAAAAGAGTGGGCATCATGCTACGCTCGTTTCTATTCTATCGTCCTAATCCTCATCCTTCTCTAACATCATGAATGAAACTATTGACATTGATTACACTCTCTATCAGGATTCCATCGAGTTTTGTGAGGAAGTATTCATCCAATTTGATTGCATTTATAACGATGCCGGTTACAAAGTACCGGCATTTCAAATCACTGAAAACCTGGCAGAAGGTGAAAAGTATCGGGTAAATGCACGCCGTCAACAGTATACAGCAGATCACAAGTTGTTGTATCTTTTCCCTCAAATCGTCCTGAGAAACACCATTGAAGAATGCAAAGAATTCATCTTGCAGTATATTAATGAGTCGGTATCTCAAGCAATCTTCAATGATCAACACCGCAACGCATTAGAGGCATCTAGATGAGAATTATCCTCCTTGCTTTCTTTATCATTATTGGTGCTAATATAGGCATCAATGCAATCAATTCTGTCTCACAAATCCAAGATGCTAAAACTCAACAACTTTGCAAATCTCTCCCGACAGGATCAGGATACGACGAGATGTGCGAAAAATATAGATAACAATTACAGCAATTACATTGCTGACGTTATCAACAAAAGCAAAGGGGTCAGAGGAGTGCAGGGGCGACCCCTATCCGATTGACCAACTGGCACACACCCGCCCTAAAAGGCGGGTTTTGTGTTTATAATAGTTTTAACAACGAAAACATGAACTTGATCACGCTACGCCCACATCAGTCACGCGCTCTAGATGCATTGTGCTCCACTGGTCACGGTCAGGTGATCATCCCCACAGGTGGCGGCAAGACTATTGTAATGATTGAGCACGCTCGCCACTTGCTGACACACGGACCCCGCACGCTCGTTGTGGTCGCTCCGCGCATCCTGCTCGCTAATCAACTAAGCGATGAGTTCATGACTCACATCAGCAGCACCTGGACGCACGTAGCACACTGCCACAGCGGTGAGACACACCATTTCTCTACTACTAAGAGCGATAAACTTGCTCTTTTCAATAACACTGCGCGAGCAGCAAATGAGTCCTGCATTATATTCACTACCTACCACAGTTTGCGCCGTGTTGTTGATAGTGGCATCGATGTTGATGCAATTTACTTCGACGAAGCACATAATGCTTGTACAACCAATTTCTTCATTCCAGTTGCTGCAATGACTGAAATTGCAGATATGAAGTATTTTTTCACTGCTACACCTCGCGTTTCCAATAAACATGATCGTGGCATGAATAACGTTGCTGTTTATGGTCCTGTGTTGTGTAATGTGCCGGCAACTGAGTTAATCGAAGGCGGTCATATTCTCCCCCCTACAATAGTACCTTTTGAGACAGATCATAGCGTAGATAAGAAGAACCCACACGTTGTACATAGTAACACTGTGCAGGATATTATTGACAGTCTCGATGAGATCGCTGCCGCAAAGGTTCTTGTTGCTGTCCCCTCTAGTCGTGTATTAGGTAACATCTTAGGGCATACAGATTTGATTCATGAGTTATCAGAGCGGGGTTATGATGTGCTTCATGTTACATCTAAATTCGGTGCATATGTCAATAGCACTAAAGTATCTCGTGAAGTATTCTTTCAAACGTTGACAGAATGGGGTAAGGATAAGGGACGTAAGTTTGTACTTTTCCATTACTCTATTTTGTCTGAAGGTATTAACGTACCTGGTCTTACTCATTGTATCTTATTGCGTAATCTTAACGTTGTTTCAATGGCACAAACCATTGGCAGAGTGATAAGACTTGATGAAGACGACGCAAACAAATTACAGTCAGGTGAGTTAGAACCACAACAGTGGAGTTTATATAACAAACCCACAGGATATATGACAGTTCCAGTTCATCGTAACTATGGCAAACGTGTTGTTAAACGTTTGCAACGTGTTATAGATGAGATTTTTGTTGAAGGTATACCAGCAACAGCATTTGTGTGACAGTATACAAACTGTCACCAAACCCTTCACAAGGGACCAAGAATAGACTATAATAAAAACATCGGGAGGGCACAGAAGACCGCCCCCCGCTCACTCTCTCCCCTCAAAGGACTCTAGTCTCATGCGTAAAATTGAAACAATGATGAACCGTGCCGTTGCTAACAACAGAAACTGGTCATCTAGCAACACTACAGTTTCATTTAACGAAGAAGAAAACGTTTCAGTTGTTAGACTTCATGGCAACAAGATTGCTGAAGTTGGTCCTACTTTCCTTCGTATCTTTGATGGTGGTTGGCAAACTGTTACCACAAAATCACGCTTAAATGCACTCATCAATCGCTTTGCAAATGCTGCATCTGATGGAGTATTTCAAAAGAATTATGTATGGAAAGTAAGAGATAACGGTCAAACAATTGATTTTACTAACGGTTACACTTTTGCACAATGATTGATACTATTCGCGAAGAAAGCACAGGATCTGTTTATACATTAGATCCTGTGACTCGATCCTTACTTGTTACTCCAATTCTTCAAGATCATAGTTTCGATATTAATGATGCAATTCCAGTTGATTGGTTACATATTCAATCTGGTGAAGATTCTTCACTCTTATCTTTACTTACAAACATTCACAATCAACTCCTAAGTACCAATGACCAAAACTAATTTCACCTTTGAAGAGTTAGAAGCAATCGCAGACTTAATCCAATTTCATGATGATTGGGACGAACTATCTGATCGCCTTGAAGTCAACATCAAAACACTATTTGATAAAGTTTGTGATCTTCAAACAGAACTAAACAATCAAGCAAACTAATGTCAACACTACAACATGAATCAATTCTAGAAACTTTATACGAAGAAGTGCTAGAAGAATATCCTCAATTTGATGAGGATCAATGCGAGTCTATCGCTAAACAACGTTTCCAAGACTTTGCCCAATAAATACGCACTAGCAACGAAACTTTAAATGACATCCAACGAACCACTATCAGATGATCTAACTGATCAAATTCAACAGGAAACTTATGGTCTCTTTCCTATTCCTATCACCAAGTATTCCCTCCCTAATCATGATGATCTAAAACAACAAATCCTTAACTGGATGTCATCTCAAGAAATACTCCAAGATCATAACAGAAACGCAATCTGTCATAACGTTATACAAGTAGGTCCAAATAATAAACTACTAAATGATATCCCAGATCTTGCACAATCATTCATCAACGCTGTCACAATACATAACGACAACTCCCTCAAATATAACACTCAATTTGCCTTCTCTGATTCTTACCTAGAGATAGCAAACAAAGATGCAATCTATGCTCCACATGAACATTCTAACTGCCTATACTCTCTAACCTACCTAGTCAACTATGACGAAAAACAACATGCCTATATGAAGTGGAGACGAAACGTTAGTTCACACTTTTATCCAGTAATTCAACTAGACACAAAAGAACTCTCACCTTACAATATGACAGATGCCACATTTCAACAACTAGAAGGTGATATATTAATCTATCCCTCTAATACTACTCACGGTTATGACTCTAACCCAGCAGATCAAAGAATTACAATTACTGCTAACATTATACCAGTCTAACTAACAATGACTTTTCCACACAGTTTCTATTACTTTTCCACCTCTTTTCCACAGTTTCCGTATAACCTGTGGAACCAATTAAATGCTTTATTAAATATACCTCCGAGAATTATATCTACGGAGTTATTGTTACCTAAGACCGTAGCACAAAGACATTTTTTTGTCAACATCACATAGGACACTACACAAACCCACACAGACCACTTGACAATCATTGCCCATGATCCTATAATGAATGAGTAGTAAACCACAGGACACTTTTGATCTGCTGACTAATGGGAAGGACTTACAAACGCAACGACCTCCACAATTCACGACGCCCCAAATCTATCAGAGAAAAGAGACAGTATTCAAAGACTAATCGTCAGGTAAATGATGAGTTTTCCACAGACGATTCCACAACTAAGTATCAGCGCCCGCAAGGCACCAATGATAACAATCAACCAGAGGATTACACCCCATGAATGAGATTGACAAAGATTGGATTGATGACATCCTTGCTGAGGATTGCCCAGACAATGATGATCTAACTGAAGACCCACTATCTGACACTTACTCTGACTCATGAAAACTATCACTCTAGATACAAGTCCTCCAATACAAGTTAAACTATGGGAGAAGAGTAAACGTTACTTTTGGCGTTACGATTATGACGGTTGCCCTAAGAACGGTCCTTTCAAATCACAACAGCAAGCAGTTAACGACGCACGCACATTCTCTACAGCATCATGACACAATCTACCTGTGATTCTACGTCCCTATCTAATAAACTAGAAATGCTTCTAGAGTTATATGATGAGGGACAATTACCACCAGATGAACAAATACAACTAGCACAGGAGTTAATAGATTTAGACCTAGATGATGACCTACGTCAGTATCAACAATTCTGTGACTATTGCATTGCTGAGGGTATGTGCTACGATGTGGATGTAGGTGACAGTGAGTGATACATAACACATACACAGTTGTTAACACTTAGGACAGTGTTTTGGTGATGCGTTTGTGTTACCGCGAAGCGGGTATATTAAAATTGCCAACTACCCTAACCTACAAAAGTATCCCAGCGACCTCATAATATTATATCAAATGAAACTTCGGGTCCCCCCTACACAAAAAAATTCCCAGTATAATTTTAGCATCAAAACCCCTTTAAGGGATCAGTTAAGTTATATCTGGGAATCACTCTCAGAGACCGCTAGGATCGCCCACAAGACCCTTAAACATACACTTACTAATAAGACTACCAAAACATGAGTATACCTCGCATATCACGCAAAGAAGAAATGATTGCGCTTAGGGATCAGTATAGTGATCTTATAGGACTACCATGGACAGGACGCCGTATATACGGATGTTATGAAATCATTCGTAAATATTATAAGTTTATGCATGATGATGATTTACCAGATTTTAATGCACGAGGAATTATCACTTTTACTGACGAAGCCATTGAAGAAGGTGGTGCAGAGAAATTATGGGAGAGTGAATGGGGAGAGGAGACTGACTTCTCTACATTAGTTGAAGAAGATGTAATTCTTTTTAGATTGTATACCAATCCATTAGGAGGATCATACTCAGCACCAATGGGCAAAGCCCCAAATCATGGAGGGATTTACCTAGGTAATGGTTTTATGCTTCATCATCCTTATAATTCCACCAGTATGATTGCAGATCTTGAGAGAGATGGTAATCGTATATGGAATACAAGTTGTATTGGTGCAATCCGTAAAAAGTCTACATAAGGTGTAGAAACAACGAACGTATGTCGAAACGCTATGTCCTAACAGTCGAGGTAGATGAGCATGGAGAATGTTATCTACAGTTACCCGACGAATTGCTTGAAGAAGCACAGTGGGACGTGGGAGATGTCTTAGAATATTCTGAAGATATTGACGGATCTATTATTATTACAAAAGTAGAATAGTTTTGAAAAATCCGCGAAAATCCGCGTCCATCTAAAATTATGAATGAGAATCCAAAGTTTGAAACCCTTGAAGAATATACCAATTGGGGGTTTGAACAATTATCACAAGCGTTAGTACAACTCACTGAGCGCGTAACTGCAATAGAGCAAGCAGTATCTAAGTTTCCGCCACCTGGGGCAGATATGATTCAATATAAAATACCAGGTCAAGAAGAGTATTCTAATTTACCTAAATTATTTGACAATCTATATACCCGTCTAAATAATTTAGAAGACAAATAATTTGTAATGCCTGCATATCTCCTAGAGTCTGCTCGGAGTTTTCCTAACCCAATTAACGGGGAAGAGTATAACACTATCTGGAAAAGACCTTCCAGCGGTGACTATGAAAGTCACTCGTCTGGTAATGGACTTGGTACGGGTACAGATTACTTTATTACTTTTGAGGGTAGTGGACCTGGATCCTATCCTTTAGGTAAAGATGCTATACATTATATTGGTGATCAAGAGGAATCCTGTGTAGCATACTGTGGATATACTCGTGCGCCAGTATACAGATGGTATCGTGGTGCAAAGCGTGATCACAAATATACAAAGAATCCATCATTCATTGAAGCAGATTTAGGATGTGAGAATGAGTCCTGGAAGAAAGCAAGTAGTGGATATAATCATGAGCCTAGGAAAGCCACTCCATACTTCTTTTGTCTAGATCGTCAGAGAGAGAATAGTGTACCACTCAAAGTGTGGTATTCATATTGGCCTGACAATACTATTCTAAGTATTGGTAATCCTGCAGGTGTTACTACTGGTTGTGGAAAAGCAAAATATTACGACGTTTATACGATAGGTTATATTTGTACAAACTTAGCAGATGCACAGGCATACGGTCCTGACGCTGTGCCATTGCATCATTACCGCTATGGTAATTACAGTGCAGGTAGTGGTAAAGATATTGATGACTTCTATACTATTAACCCTGCAGAGGAAGTTAATCTAGTTGATAGTCCTATCCCATGTAAGGATCCCATGAATAGGGAATATCAGTATGTGGGTATCGTTGGGTATGTGTATCCTGGAGATGCTCCTAATGCTCCTCAGGAGCGTGTTATAGAGCTGGGTAAGTTAGGACCTACTGGTCAGTGTGTAGACAAGACAGGTTGGTATTCATTTGAACCTGTACCTTCCCTATTCAGTCTTCCTAGTTACATGAAAACCAGTGGCACTCCTGGTGTGATTGGTTTTGGTAATCCTGATAATGCAGAGAAGTTAAGTGAGTATGCAAACTTTGAATGGTTGTATGGACTCAACGGAGCGATCAAAGGTGCAGTGCCACGCTTCTTAGGGTTTGAGGATTCGTATGACTCACAGTTTTACTACTACTTGTATGACACATCATACCCTTGGAATGGTCCTCTCTTTGGTATTCAGTATGCATTGAATGACATTCCTTGTTGTCCTAATGCTACAAATGCAGAGGGCGACCCTATCTGCATACCTAACACGCATTACTACTCACACTTCTACAAGATTCGTGAGGATTCTTGGGAGACTACTAAGTCTAGATGTGTTTTAACTGATGAATCTACCAATGCAGTTAACGAATCCTTTGAAACTATTGACACAGATAGTACTAAAGTCCTGTTTAGATACCTAACAAGGACTGGTGACTTCAATAGAGGTGAGCAAATCAACGGTTGGAATATAGTTTCCGTCCTTTATTACGGTGATCGCCTCAAATGTGGCATCATGGAGTTGGAAGGTAGTGGAAGTGACTTCAGTTATCAGCAACAATTCACTTCTACAGACGGTGGCACATGCGAAATCCTTGCTGGATACGGCATTGCAGACAAATGTGCGTTTGCTGGTGTGTATGAATTCCCTAAAAGGGTATCATTCTACAAGGTTGAGCTCTCTCCTAAGGCACTTGTGCCCAATCGCACACTGGATGAGGCAAAGTTTGAAGCAATTGTCAATGATGAAGGTGGTGTTGATGACGTTGTTATCATTAATAGTGGACGTGGTTACTCTAAAAATGCAAAGGTTACAGCAATTACACCTAAAGTCCTCAAGAATTTCTCTGCTACAGACACTACAGAGCATCTAGAAGACCTAATCCTTAAAGATCCTGACTGGAATAGGGCAATTGGTTTTACAGAATCCGAATTTGCGGGTGAGGATCCCGTCAAAGATGTGCAAGTTGCTCATGGTGCGACGGGTGGAGCTCTAGAATTCCCGGTTGACCATGATAATATTGGAGTAAATCTCACTGCTGCCAAGTTGGAGATCGCTGCATTCGATGAGATTGGCGGTATCCAGAAAATTAGAGTAGTTAAGAAGGGGTCAGGATACGATCCTGAAGAGCCACCTGATGTATTTGTTACCGATCCAGAGTATATTGAGTATGAAAGTCCTGACATTGGGGACATTGCTGCACTAGGACAGGGTATTTCTAATCAGTTTGTCAACATTGAGAGTCAATTACCTACTGGTGAGCAGCAAGATCCTATGGATTGGATCAATACTGGCAATGACATTGACTTTAGGGGCGCACCTACTGAGTTTCAGAGTCTAGGTACTACGGGCATTGGGTCTCCAACGTCTCCTAATCAGGTTGCAAACACGGGTTTCACCATTATGAATACCCCTGTTGCCTCTGCAGCACCCGATTCTTACATCAGAATGGCAGAGATTGATTCAGAAAACGAAACAAAACTGTGTTTTGACCTCCCACCCAACTGTTTGGAGGTGGATGGTCGCGGTCATGTGCTCGATGCTATCCCCAAACAGGACTTCTGGGAGATCATGAGTGGCAGGGACGACCGTATTCGCAATTTTGAGTCGCAAGTTATGCCTGATGTCTACACTACAGTCAAAAGTTTGGAGGAATATCAGGAATCAACCTCTCATGTTTACGGTCCTTTCCAGAAAAACCGTTGTTTGACCATGGGACAACCTAAGGTTTACAACATTAGACGCTGGTTTGACATGCCATGCGCATACATTAGTACCACTGAGAAGGGATCTGCCACTCTTGACATGATTGAAAAGGGCAGAAACCTCACTGATGAGCGTGCTTTTGGATATTTGCCTTACAAATACTGCGCTTCTAAGATCAAAGAGGCAGAATTTAACGTGTCAATCATGATTGAGGGCAAAGTTACTGGATCTCAGGGCGCAGCTTTCATGGATTACATGGAATCTTTCAAAAAACCCAAGGTAACACCGCGTAGAAAGGTGGGTGGTGGTTACAAAACGTGGAAATGCAACAACGGAGACGTTGATGGGCGTTGTTATCGCGATCCTAACGACCAAAATGACATTATTTTCGTCCCAGTGGGTCTAGATGAGAATACTTTTGACTATAACCGCCTAGGTTTTAGTGAGTATGAGCAATTCCAGCTCTGGTTAGGTGATAATTTGACTGGTGGAGCACTAGCAGGTGGCACAACAGTGGGTTGGGGATGGAATGAAACCACAACGTCACCTCCAGATGAGAATGGTAACTCTACAACTACAACTACACCATATGCAGGTAGTGGCACCTACACAAAATTCAATGTAGATTGCAGTCCTGACCCTACCGATAATAATGTGCCTAACCATGAGTGTTGGGATACATATGTAAGGAAGACAGGTGCCCCCTCAGACGCCCCTCTAGACGTTTACTGTGGATATGATAACGATGGTGACCCAATTCCTGGAAACCGCTTCTGGGAGATCACAGGACCCGCTAACGGCACTGTGCAGAATAGTCCTACAGGACCAGTCAATCCATTCTGTGCAAGTTGCACACCTTCCACAACATCTCCATTCGGTTATTTTGGTTGGTTTTTTACTGGACCTCCTGCCTGTGGTCTGGAGCAGGTCAATGATGCATCTATTGCCATTGACCCATCTAGAATGTATACTAACTCAGATGGAGATAAAGTATTTAAAATGGGATCTTACAGTGGCACAATGCGTGTGAGGAATTGGTTGACTGGCGGTATCCAGGCACTAAGTAACGCATTACATAACTTTGGTAATCCATACTTCTCTGAGTGTGATGTTGCTAGACCTGATACTGCAGGTAAATATATTAACCAAGAATTTTAATGGCATACGGATTTCTAAAACCAGTTGCATCACTGAATGGTCTACCCTGCTCAGGGCATGGTCTTTGCTTACCAGCCACTATCCACTCAGTGCAGTGGTGTAAGACCCCTCCAGTGCCCTACAGCATTATCATTAAGAATTTTACATGCTGGTGGCCACCCCAACCTCTAATCCCCATTACAGGGGTCAACCCAATACGAGCGACGGTGATGGTGCAGTTTATCCCTATCATGATTGGTGGAGATACATTCATGCCCCATATCTCGCCGTGTACAAATATCATTATATACATCTGCCCATGCGATAAGGGTGTGTGTCCTATCCCTACACCCATCATCTGCAGCGCACTGACTATTGAGGATGCTGGTGGCGTGGGACATCCTAGAGTTCTCTTCCCAACTACTCTGACAGTCTTTGCATTCAAGATCCCCATTGCGAGGATCCTAGACCCACTGGGTGTAGGATTTCCTGGATTCTCATATCCATGCTCCTCAGTGGTTGCCTTTGGACACCCAACTGTGCTATCATCCTGAGGTAGTTTAAAAGGGACTAATGCCTAAGAGAGCAACGACTGGACTGGTTAAAGATGGTTGGGTACCTGGCAAACCGAAAATAACTCGGCAGGGGTCGTCTGGGAATACTAAATATTCCGCAACATCTCGTAACAGTAAAGGTAAGCGTTATCGTGGTCAAGGTCGATGAGAGTTGAGACCCGAGAGTCTATGGAGATGCTTTGGTCTGCTAAATGGAATCTTCCTAAAGCAGCAGAGCATTGTGGTCTGTCATTGAAAGAAATGAAGATTACATTCAACGAGTATTGTAATTTCCATCCCCCCACTTATGAGGGGGAATCTCAACAATGACTATAAATAAAAATACCGTGTGGAAGAGGTCTCGTGGCTAACAGTCCTGTGCCTGATCAAAGTGATGAATTTATTAAATCGGGGATGGTGTTAATAACCGACCCACGAAGTGATAAATATCTTCATAAGGTGAGTAGAAACATCCAACCACCTGTGAGACCAAAGAAAATAGAGGGTTAAATGCCTGCTTACAGATTCAGATCAGACCAGTACGTCAGTAGAGGGTTTAAGGACTTAGCAATTTCCTTTAATTCAAATCCTTCTACTGATGACTTTGGCGCTGTCAAGAATGAGAGAGCAATCAATCAATCTGTAAGAAATTTGTTATTGACTATATTAGGTGAAAGACCTTTTCAGCCGAACATTGGAAGTCGGGTGAAGGGTCTTCTTTTTGAGCAATGGGATCCATTCGCGGCGGATGCTATCAAGGGTGAAATTCGTGATTGCCTTAAGCGTCTTGAGCCACGGATTACTGTACAGGATGTTAGTGTCCGTGATGACAGTGATCTGAATGGAATTCAAGTTGAGCTTGAATATTTGATTACTGGAGAAAATATAACCCAAGAAGTAACATTCCTCTTAGAGAAGACCTGAAATGTCTGCTATCCCATCACAATTAACATCGCTAGACTTCTTTGAGATTAAAGAGTCTATCAAATCCTACCTTAGAACGCGTAACGAGTTTACAGATTACGATTTTGAAGGTAGTGCTTCGGCGTATCTTATCGATACCCTTGCTTATAACACGTATTATACGGCATTCAACGCTAACATGGCGTTGAATGAAGCATTTCTAGAGTCTGCTACGGTGAGAGACAACGTAGTCCGCATTGCAAAGCAGTTAAATTACACCCCTAGGTCAATTAAAGCACCCAGAGCGTGTGTAACTATCCGGGTGCAGACACAAGCTTCTCTAAATGGCACCACATTTCCAGAATTCTGCACACTGGCTGCAGGAGATGTGTTTGTTGCTCGTAACTTTAACGACACTTACACCTTCTGTGTGACTCGTGACCTCCAAACCACCGTAGATAGCGCAACTGGCATCGCGGTGTTTGACCCTGTGCTCGTTTATCAGGGCAATTTGCTTAAGTTTAACTACACAGTTGACTATACGAAGAGACAGGACTATGTTATCCCCACTGAAAACGTAGACACAGCCTTGGTTTACGTCGATATCTCACCTAACGCACAGTCGCAAGAGATTGACACCTATAACCTCGCTACAAACGTAACTGCGCTCAACGACACTTCTCGTGTTTACTACCTTGAGGAGTCTGATGACCTTAGATACCGTCTAATCTTCGGTGATGGTGTCTTAGGACGTAAATTGATCGATGGTGAATTCATCAGACTGTCTTATGTGACCACTTTTGGTGAAGAAGCAAACGGTTGTAAGGACTTTGCCTTTATTGGCACCATTAGAGACAGTGATCAACGTGCAATTTCACCTGCAAACATCGCAGTTGTCACTAGAGAGTCTGCAGCAGATGGTGAAGCACGCGAAAGTGCGCTATCCATCAAGTTTAGAGCACCCAGATCCTTTTCTACTCAAAACCGAGCAGTGACTGAAACGGATTATGAGCATATTGTCTCAGAGATCTATCCGCAGGCAGCATCTGTGACCGCATATGGTGGTGAGAGACTCACTCCACCCATTTACGGTAAAGTTTACGTTGCTATCCGTCCAAAAACGGGTAATAAACTGAATGAGACGACAAAAGCAAGAATCAAAAATGATCTGAAACCTTATACAGTTGCATCAGTCGATCCTGTGATCATTGATCCTACTACTTACTACATTATTCCTAAATCTTACGTTTATTACGACGGAAACAACACCGATAAGAGTGGCGCTCAACTAGCAAGTGATGTTTTGCGTAATGTTGACCAATTTAACAAGAATGGTCAAAACAATCGCTTCGGTGGTCGCATTGAGGCGTCGAAATATAACTCAATGCTCGATAATAGTGATCCTGCAATTTCTGGTAGTGTCACTCAGCTGACTATTGGTCAAAATCTTGACCAATTTACGTTTGGTAACGTATTTACTCAATGTCTTGACTTTGGTAACTCACTTTACAACCCATCTAACTTTTCAGGCACTCCTGATGGCGGTGACGGCACTCCTTGCTCTACAGATTCAGATTGTCCAGAAGGTCAAGTTTGTATAGATGGCACTTGCCAAAGCATCGGTGGAGGTTGTGATCCTTCCTTCTCTGTGGTCAAATCTGGCACATTCTATGCAACAGGTTTCACTGAAGACCTTGTTAACCTGACCATGCAAGGTGTTGGCACTAATTCAACTGCCCCTGTTATATCATCCAGCTCCATTACTGACGAAAATCAAGTTTTGGTCCCCGTCAACATTAGAGATGACGGAAAAGGCAATCTTCTCCTTGTTACTAAAAGGGACGAAGTTGAAGTTGTGTTAAATAATGCTGTTGGTAGCGTTGATTATGAAAACGGTCAAGTTTGTGTAGGACCCATTGCAATTGGAGGCACGCCAGACGATTCAGAGCGTCTGCCGATCCAAGTATTGCCATATGGAGGAGCTATCACAATTCCACCAGGCGTCGATCCCACATTGTTTGATATTAGCGTCAATCCAATCGATTGGAAGACTAATGACATTTCAATCCCCAACTTCGATCCTAACAACTTTAGTGGTTACAATTACGGTGACCCAACTGGGATAAATATCATTGATTATCCCACGGATAGTTTTACATATCCAGTAGATACCTCCTGTTTCTGAGATAGATGCCACACAAGAATATCGCCATTTCGGATAGAGTTGAAAATCAACTCCCAGAATTTATTAGGGAGGAAGATCGACAATTTGTTGATTTTCTCTTCCAGTATTACAAGTCTCAAGAAAAAACAGGTCGTCCTTACGATATTCTGAATAATCTTCTGGGTTATCTGGATCTCGACGGTTATACCTCAGACGAATTGTCAAATGACACACTCTTATTGAGTGATATTGGTCTGTACGATGAAACTATCACAATTGAGTCGATTAATGGTTTCAAGGAAACCGATGGATCTATTAAGATCGATAATGAGGTAATTTACTACGAGACTGTTACTCGTGGACCTGATGCTATTGTTACTCCAGGTGTTTCTCCTGATCAGTTTGATAAAAAGAAACAACAACTAGAAAATCCCTTCCAGTTGTTTGATGGGACTAGAAATAAATTCCCTCTTAGTTTTTTAGGCACTCCTGTAAATCCCCCTTCAGTAGATCACCTAATTGTTATCACATATAATGAAATGTTGGTCCCTGGGACTGATTATTTCCTTGAAGGCAATGAGATTCGTTTTGCTGTTGCTCCTCGTGAGAGATCTGGTGCTGATGACTCTGCATTCACTGAAATTGTATATTTGGTTGGGTATGCCGATCAAGCGATCGTCACAACTGATGCCATTCCCTTTGAAGAGTATCAAGGTAAGAAAGAATATCCTCTCAGAGTAAATACACAACCATATACCCCAACTTCAGCAATTGGTCTGATTGTTAAGAAAAACACTCGCCAACTTGAGCCATATACCGACTATACAGTATATGGAAGTGAGATTATCTTTAGATTCCCACTGGGTGCTGCTGATGATATTCATATTCGCTCTATTGAGTATATTGCCCCTTCTTTTGGATCTGGAGCATCTGCAGTTGTCTCTGTCGATAGTCTTGGTCAAGTTGACCGCCTAATTCCTAAAACTGGTGGTAGTGGTTACAGACTAGATTTTGAACCTAAAGTTGTAGTCCAGCACAACACAGGTGTGGGTGCGACTGCCAAAACTTTGGTTAGTGGTATCAAGGATATCAACCTAATTGATGGTGGACAGGGTTACACGTCATATAACCCTCCTATCGCCCTTGTAGGCGCTCCTACAGGTGGTACACTGGCAAAAGTCACTCTGACTGTAAATGATACAACAGGTCAGGTCGATAGTCTGACTATTATGAATTCTGGTAGTGGATATGACTTTATCCCTGCTATTTCGTTTCTTAATCCTGGTGGTTGCAAAATTGGTCAACCTACAATTGATAGTGAAGGTCGTGTAAACATTGACAGTATTGCTGTCGAAGAATTTGGACTGAACTATAGTAATCCTCCTATTGTTTATCTGGATCCAGCACCTGAGGGTGGTATTAATGCTCAGGCAATTTCCAGAATCAACCAAGACGGTCAAGTCTATGAGATCGTTATTACAAACAGAGGTAGAGAGTATGTAACCCCACCTAGAGCAAGAATTATTCAACCTATTGGTGCTCAGGTGCTTGACGTTACTGTCGCATCTGGTAACGTTACCAATATCGAAATGCTAACAGGTGGCAACGGTTATACCGATGCTCCTTCTGTGTATATCGTCGATGATAGAAAAGATTCTTACGGCGATCCTATTGGTGGCACAGGTGCAACTGCTGCTGCAACTATCTTTAACGGCGAAATCACTGATATCAACATTACCAACTTCGGTACTGGATATTCTGAGACAGAGCCTCCTAAGATTTACATTGCTGAGCCTCAAGCAGCAAGAGCATCTGTTGCTGTTGGTTTCAACGAGCTGACTGGTTACGAGATCATTGAAAAGGGTAGTGGATATTCCCCTTCTGCATTCTTAGGATGTAGTCGTGGTGTATCTGGTGCTGTTGGATATGACATCCTCCATAATGAGATCTATGCAGGTGAAGCAGCACTGCGTCAGTCTACTCACCCTGCAGCATCTACAGTTATTAACCTAGATTCTTTGTTTATCAAAGAAGTCTTTGACAAATTTAGAAGACAATATCTTCCCAATATTAAGATTGATTATTCTGTAATCAATCCAGTCCAAGTAATTAAGAGTATTAGTGACTTTTACATTAGTAAAGGCACTGAGCTTGCTACACAGTATCTGTTTAAGATCATGTTTGGCGAGCAGGTGGATATCTACTATCCCCGTGAAGAAATCATCTCACCATCTGCTGCAGCATGGGTTGTTGACACGGTGCTGCGTGCTGAGTTGATCTCAGGTGACCCTGCTAATCTGATTGACTCACAACTTATCCAGTATGCTGATTCTGTTGACCTTAGTGTCAAGGCAGCAAATGCTCTGATTGAAAACGTTATTACCATTATTGAAGGTAAGGACACTATCTACGAATTGGCAATCTCTGAAGAGACGCTAACTGGTAGTTTCATCATTCCTTATAAGACGACTCTAGTTGAGCCGTTGACTACAACTGGTCAGATTATTACCGTTGACTCCACGATTGGATGGCCAGAAAGAAACGGCACCATTCGTATTAACGATCAGGAAATCGTACAGTATAAAGAGAAATCACTTAACCAGTTTATCGAATGCACCAGATCACAGAATGGTGTTGTAGAAGACTGGGATCCTGGCACGATTATATTCTCTGAAATCTTTGTATATGTCAATAAGGGCACATCTGCTGAGTGTAAACTCAGAGTGCTTGGTATTGCAGAAGCAGGTACAACTATCCTGGAGGATACTGGATCTTACTATCTGCAAGGCGACAAACTAAAGGTTGCTAAACTTGGATCTTCAGATGAAGATGAAAGACTGTCTTCCTGGCTGTATAACGTTAAGAAACTAATTCAGGTTACCAGTATCACCCCTGGTGGTGTTAATAACCAGACTGCTACTGTTGTTTGTGGTAACCCACACGGTCTACTGGTATCCGATCAGGTGACGATTTATGGTGCTAACCCTGTTGTATTCAACGGCACCTTTACCGTTACTTCTCGTATTGATGCATTTCAATTCACATACCAGATCAATACTCCCACAGAGATCATTCCTGAAGGTAACATTCTTCTCTCTGTGGACCTAAACAGAGGTAAGTCTGATGTCAATTCAATCAACAGTGTTGTTAGTGAGTTTACAACAAATATCCAAAACTCCTTCTTTAATGATGATCATGTTTATGTTGCTTCCTCTGGTCTACCCAATTATAGGGTGGGTCCTTTCACAGGTTCGGCACTGATTCCTGGTAACCAGCGTAAACTGCTTAGATTCCCCAGACTTGTCCAAACCATTTCTGAGCGTCAAGATATCTCAGCAAACACCTCGATTGGTGCTTGGGTGAATGGTGTGTCTATCTGGGCATACAAGTCTGGCGACTTTGTTAGATTCGGTCCTCTGACTGACATCACTGTTACTAACATTGGTCAAGACTATGATGCAGGATCCAAACCTGCTCTGGAAATTACTGGTGGCGGTGGTACAGGTGCTACTGGTGAAGTTGTTGTTAATGGTAGTCTGACTTCCTTTGTTGTTACTGTAGAAGGTAGCGGATATACAGAATCTCCTCTAGTCTCCATCGTTGGTGGTGGTGGTATCGGAGCAACTGCACAAGCTATCGTAACGGGTGGTCGTGTCACTAAAATCCTGGTTGAGCAACCAGGTACTGGATATACCTCACAACCTAGCGTTTCAGTTACTGGTGGCGGCGGTACAGGTGCTGAGGCAACTGCAAATGTCCGTGGTCCTGTACAGAGTGTCAGTATCACTGCCAATGGTAGTGGTTACACTGAGTTGCCTAGCATTAGAGTTAACTCTGGTGAAGGTGCTTTGGCACAACCCATTGTTATCAATGGTCGTATTGTTTCTATCGCTATCATTAACTCAGGTAGTGGATATACTACTGCTCCCACCATTGTAATCAATGGTGATGGTTTTGGTGCTATTGCAAGAGCAATTATCGGCACTGTTGGTGAAGACAAAGGTAGAGTCCTTAGTGTTGAGATCAGCAACAAAGGTATTGGATATACCCAAGGTCTTACTACTGTCAGACTTGAGTCTGTCGGTGACTTTGCTGAGTTTACTCCACAAGTTTTTGAGTGGAATAAAAACCTTCAGTATGATCTTACTGCTAAGTATGATGGAGCACGAGGATACGTCTTTACTGGTTTGAATAACCAGTTTGGTGGTGAGTATGCTCACCTCAGTGATCCTAAAGAGCTTCGTTATGTGGTTGGCGATAACGTCTTCCTTAATGCTGTAACACAACAATTTCAAGAGGTATCATCTAATTATGAGCACTCTCCTATTCTGGGTTGGGCTTACGATGGTAACCCAATCTACGGTCCCTATGGTTACATTGACCCAACTGACCAAAACAGCGGAATCAGAAGACTTCGCACTTCATATAAACTAAAAGATAACGTTGTCTATGATCTAGCAACTAATCCAAATCCTGCCCGTATTGATGGACCTGCACTGGATTCATATCCTGCTGGATCGTTTGTTGCTGACTATGAGTACGACTTCCAGTCTGGGGATCTTGACAACTATAATGGTCGCTTCTGTAAGACACCTCAATATCCTGATGGCACCTATGCATACTTTATTACTATTGATGCATCTGAAGCAGGTGTTGCAGAATTCCCATATATCCTCGGTCCTCAGTTTAACTCACTGCCTGATCCATGGAACTTTACCCAAGGTGCAACTCAGGAAAATATTCCACAAAACGTTGTAAGGTATAGAGATCCTTATGTCAACGTTGACATCGATGTTGATCGTCAACCTAACCAGGAAGCAGATGTCCTAACGACTGAGATTGAAGGTTATCCTCTTATCTTTGAGGTCCAGGATAGTAATAGTGACGGAATCATTGATGCTAATGAGCAACAAGAAGTCCTTGAGATGTCTGAAGAGGCAACCCTACAAATCTATGATTACTTCCCTCAGGTTTCTGAAGAGTCTAGAGTTGACATCGAAGTTGAGACAACTACTCAGTTTGAAGATGCTCAGATTGACGGTTTCGTTATTGAAAACCCAGGCCAGTCCTATCAGGTTAATGATACCATCTTCTTTGATGATCAAGACACTGGTGGTTTCGGTGCTTCTGCACTTATCGAATCGGTTAAGGGTCAAGTCATCCAATCATACAGTAAGGAGATCATCGGAGATCGTCCATATGGTGTGATTAATACAGCAGCTAATCACGACTTGCGTCAGCAAGATGAGTTGATTCTTAACTCTTCTCCCGTTATTGATAACACCAACAAGAACTTCAAAGTTAAAGTTGTATCTGGTGTTGAGCGTATCAATGTAAATCAGATTGGTGTTGGTTACAACGAAGATATTCCTCCTACGTTTGAATTGATCACATCTGCTGGTCAAGATGGTCAACTAGAGATTGTCTTACAAAATACTGGTCAGATCAACACAGTCAACATTATCAACTCTGGTAATGGTTATGATCCTGAGGAGCCTCCTCAAATTCGTGTCTCCCATCCACAGCAGTTTAAGAAAACTCGCTATTGGTTGACCGAATACATGGAAGCAGATGGTATCGTTGAAGTCAACGATATTAAGGTTACCTCACAACGCTATACCTATATCTGCGGTAAGATTACTGAGACAGATGGTGATGAAGCTGGTTTCCTTGCCAAGTTTGATGACTTGGGTCAGAGAATCTGGGAGAGGACTCTCATTCCTACTAATGCCCTTCAGAAGAGGGCTGAATTCCTCAAGATGGTGGTCAATGACACTCCAGAAAACGACCTCATATATGTTACAGGCCAAACAAAGAATCCTGACAACGATCTGTACAACCCAGACATATGGTTAGGACTTTATGAGTCTGGATTCAACAATGCAAACGATCCTGACGGTATCCTGCAGTGGCAGAGAGCAATCGCTGGTATCTCTGGCAGTACTAGAAGAGACTATGTAACTTCTATCGCTCTTGATCAAGAGCAACGTATCTACCTTTGTGGTTATACCGATACCAACTCTGTTGATCCCGATGATATGTGGATCATCCAGTGTGGTATTGAAGGCGATCTGGTTGAGAAGCGTAAAGTTGCATCTCAGGATGATTCTGAGAAAATGCATCAGATCATGATGATCTCCGATGATAGATTCTTCTTTATTGGTGTTAACGACCAAAATGATGACTTGATCTTCGGTGAATTCTTCTACGATGGTGCAAACCTTGAGATTGATTGGAGCAAGCAGATTCCTACGGTGGGTGGACGTGTTGTCAACCCAACAATGGTCATGGATGACTATGGTTCAATTATTGTTGCTTGGGATGTCTTTAATTCTGCAGCATCTAAGTACGATAAGATCCAGATCAACAAATTCCTCCTTTCTACTGCACAAACTACTTGGGATTGGAGTAAGACCGTTACTACTACTGGTAATTTCCTTGAAATGCACCATGCAGGTATCTCATATGATCAGTGGGGTAACTACACTCTCGTTTCTGATGTAATTGGGGATCAGAATCAGAGATATTCAGTTATCTCTTACATGAAGTATGACGGTACTCTGCTTCATCAGACAAAAGTTGATGACACCGCAAGTATTGGTTTCCAAGCGTATACTCATGCTTTGGATAACTCTGGTGACACCATTCTTGCTGTCAACCGTCAGCAGTCTGATCAGCTCGTCTCCTGGAGAATGGGCAACAGTGTAAATCCTGTTGAGGATACCACTAAGCAAAATCTCGGTACCTACAGCTACTTTAGTCAGTCTGATATCACTCATGATGCTGCTGTTTATAAGTTTGATGGCGGATCTCTGAAGTTTAACGCCGTTGCACCTATCACTATCTCTGACTTGGGTCTGACCCCTGTTGAGTGGAGTGGCAGAATGTGGATGTCCATGAATACTACAGTATGGAATACTGCTCATGAGCCCACACTGTTGCATGTTAACGATGCAACTAATACCAACTCAATTACTGCAACTATTCAAGGTGATAATACCGATCCTGACTATCAAAAGGTTATCCTTTACTTGAATGGCACTCAGGTTGCTTCTTCTGTTGCTGCAACTAACTGGGATGCCTTTGCTGCTGGTGCATGGGTCCATGTTACTGTCCAGAAGCGTCAAGAATCTCTGGGTCTGTATCGTTATGAGGTATTCATTGGTGGTAATCAACAGATCACTTATCAGAGCACTACTGATGTTGCTCTTGATGATGTTGTTATCTGTGGTCCTTCCAGTCCTCCAAACACAAGCAATTCTTTCCGTGGTAACATCGACGACTTTGTGCTCGATGATGCTGCTCAATATCCTGGCACTTCATACACTGTGCCAACTGCTGAAATTGCAATCACCACATCCAACTCCGATGTTGCACTGATCAAGTTTGATAGAGCACATACTCAGCGTGCATCATACACCCTGACTGGTCTTAATAATCATAGCACTGTTGCATTCACTGATCATGTTGCTGGAATGACCTGGACAAGTATTTCTCCAGGAGCAATTTCTGTGTGGAATGAGGGTCCTGGTGGTCTGCAAATTCTGGACATGTCCCAGACTTTCTCCACGTTGATCCCTGGTACATATACACTATCTTCAGTGTATGACCAGTATGCATCTAAGACTTCTACCATTCCTTCACCTCGTGGTAAGAGGTTAATTATCTCTGCTGATGTTATCCCCAAATTCTACATGAGGGATGCTCTATATCAGAAGATTGATAACGTCCAACAGTTTACATTTACCCAACCAATTAAACTTACTAAGTATTCTATTCTGCAGCAGTTTAACGATGTTGGCACTACTACTGCTTTTGGTACTATTACAGAGGTCCCAACAGGCACTGTGCAGAATCCTGGTCTTGGCACCGAGTATTCTGTGGGGAAAATCTACGGATCCTTTAATACTTCTGATAGATTCCGCACTACAACTGTTGGTGGAGATATCAACCAGATTGAAGGCACCTACTTCGATGCTGAAGAAGAAGAGTCTCCTTGGCAGCAACTAACTGCATATGCACAAGGTGATCGTGTCTACAACCAAAAGAGAATTTATGAGGCACAGAGTGCTGGCACATCTGGCACCATTGCACCTCAGCACAACACTGGTGTTGTTTCTGATGGTGTCATTAACTGGGCATTCATTGACGATGCAGGTAAGTTTAATATTGATCTGACTGAGCATCCTTATCCTAGACCCCAATATACTGGTCTGGATATGCCTGAGTGGTTGCCACATCGTCTATATGCTACTGGGCAGCGTGTATGGTATAAACTCAACGTTTATCAGGTTGCTGTTGGTGGCGGTGGTGTTACTACAACGACTCCTCCTACTCATACCACTGGTGACGTTTCTGATGGCACTGTTACTTGGTCATTTGTTGAAACTAGCGAGGCAATCAGTCTTTATACTCGTTTGATGCCTTATGATCTAGGCAACAACTACCGTATTGAGATCTTAGAAATCCATCCTGGATCTAACTATATTCCTAATGACGTTGTTAGCGTCAATATTGGGAATATCACTCTAACAGAAGATGAGAAGTCTGTTGAGATCTCTGGATTTGCATCTGTCAAGAAGATTCGTATTACTGCACGTCTTGAGAAAGATGTCATTCTTTCCAGCAGTCTTAGGACTTCTAAGGTCTATTGCACATCTAATTCTCCACACTTCTACAAGGAAGATGAAATTATCTTCACTGAAGGATTCTCTGGTGATCAATATAACGGATCATTCTTCATCGATGATGTTATTGGATCTAGAGAATTTACATTTGGTATTAGAGCGACAGCAGTGTCTGATCCAACGTTTGTTAACAATGGAATTGCTAACGTTAACATCTATGCTAAGCATCCTACTCTGATTTTCACTAGAAATCATCAGTATAACTTCGAGCTTAGCGATGTTTCCAACTTCGGTTACTATCTGTCATTCTCTCAGGACAACCAGTATAAACTGGAGTATTCCTTCAATAATACTGTTAGAGAAGGCACTCCTGGTATCGCAGGTGCAGGTTCAAGCACTCCATTCGTTAAATTCTTGGCGCTTGGTGATGTTACTAACATCTCTTACTACTTCGACCCATCAAGGACTGGTGATAACTCCCCAGTTGGAGTAAACTCATACATTGACGTTATTACGACTCCATATCAGGGTAGATTCAACATTAGTGAGATTGTAAGCGATACTGAATTCAAATTCCCACTTCATAAAGAACCTGAGCGTAGTAACGCTGAGATTGGATCTGATGATCAAGGAAATGAGTATTCATACTACTCTACGACATCTACTAGAGCAGTTGGTCCTATTAATACGATCAAACTTGTTTCTCCTGGTGGATTCTATAAGAAACTGCCTATTATCTCCGATATTGCATCCTTCCGTCAAATTGAGAAGGTTGTGATTGATGATGGTGGCACAGAATATGCACCTGGAGTTTACTACGACGTTCCTGTTGATGGAGACGGTGAAGGTGGTAAAGTTACCGTCACAGTCCTTCTAGATGATGAAACTGGGTCTGGTACAATCGCTAGTGTCGATGTTGCAGACCCTGGTAAAGGTTACACCATTGCTAGCGTAGATATTGACGCTATCACTGGTATTCTTGGTCCTACACTGTCTGGATCTGGTGGTGCTGTCAGCGTTATCATTCCTAGCGAAGGTAGTGGCGCATCTGTCTTCTTGACAGGTAAAAACATTGGTAAGATTAAGAGACTCAAAAATAATGAGTTTGGTTTCGGATATTCACATGACTACACTCTAAAACCTGAAATTACCTTCCCCGTTAACCTCCAACTCTTCAATACGTCGATTCTTTCCGAGATCAAGATCACAGATCCTGGTGCGGGTTATACATCGACACCTGCAGTTGTTATTGACGGTGGTGGTGGATCAGGTGCTGATGCAGTTGCCATTATTAAGAATAACCGACTCAATGAGATTATCATCAAGAATCCTGGTGCTGGATACTCATCTGAGCCTACAATTACGCTGAAGTCTGAGTTTAACTACGTTGTTAACCTTGACCTCAACTATCTACAGTTTAACTTCCCTCATGGCATCACAACTGGTGCAGAAATCCAGTTCCGTGCTGAAGATGTCGGTAGTACTGAAGGTGTCCTTCCTAAGCCCTCTAGCGCAGGTTTGACCTCTTTGGTTGCTGGTCAACTTTACTATGCAATCGCTGGTCAGGTAAATTCGCTGGAATCCGACCAAATTCGCTTTGCACTGACTTTACAGGCAGCACAGGCAGGTGATTACATCACATTCCTAACTCAAGGTAGTGGTCGTCAAGTATTGCTTACCGAAGTCTTTGGTGGTAAAGCAGAAGCAGTTGTTGAGACATCTCGCTTCCTTGAAGGCGAAGAAGTCTTCCAAGGTAGTGCAGTTGAGCTTTCAAGTGCAACTGGTAAGGTTTCTACTAATACTGGTTGGCAAATTGGTCCTAAGATCCTCAAGATCGTTGATTATGATGGAGATTGGAAAATTGGCGAAAAAGTCATTGGATCTATCTCTAAAGCGTCTGGTATCATCGATAACCTAAGCATTGCTCGTGGTGTGCTTAATATTGGATCTTTGACGAAGACTCCTGGTAAGTTTATCGATAATGTCGGTAAACCATCCGAAATCGTCCAAAAAATCCAAGATTCCTTCTTCTATCAAAACTTCTCCTACGTTGTCAAGTCTGAGATCCCCATTACCAAATGGAAGACTCAAATCCTTGAAAACAACCACCCTGCTGGTTTCAACATGTTTGGACAGTTGCAAATCGTTGGTGGTAAGGATGTTTCAGGTAGAAAGGTCGGTACTGAGTTTACGAAGGAAGTTAACATCAATAACTACTCCAACGTCAACCAGATCACATCTTTCGGTGCAGCACAACCAATTTACACCGATTACAACAATACTGAAGTCCTCTTCCGTAAAAAGCGTCTGACTTCCTCTGAGGAAATCTTGACCTCTATCGTGAAGAAACTTGATAATATCCAAGAGCAGTTTAATGGTATTGATAAGCAATTCCCACTTACTGTAGAAGGTGAGCAGATTATCGTCCAAGAGAATCAGTTGTTGGTTACTATCAACGGTGTGATTCAGGCACCTGGAGTTTCATATAGCGTTGTTGGTGGTAACCTTGTATTTGATGAGGCACCAAAACCAGCATCTAGAGTTAACTATAGGTCTCTAGAAATTACTCCTACCACAATTTACAGAATTGAATTGTATTCTGGTCAGGCAGGTCCACCAAACTTTGGTATCTTCCCAACATTGGGTCAGCAAGTCCAAGGTGCAGATAGCGACGTTATTGCGACTGTTATCGACTCTGGCACGACTCATATCGACGTTATCAACTTAGTTGGTGGCACATTCAACCTGAATGAAGAAATTAAGCGCACCACCCTCTTCTCTGGACTTATCCTGAGTGTTACTGCTATCAATAGCGAGACTATCTTCCAGTTTGGTGAATCCATCAGCAATCTTGATGGTGATACTGCCATCATTGAAGAAACTAATATCGATGATCAGGGTAATGTTACCGATGCCATCGTAGTCAGTAAGACCTCAGGTACTGCACAGTTTGAAACTGGTATCTTTGATCTGAGACTGAATGAGTTTGTCTACTCAGCAGGTTCCAAGATTGCTGGTCAGATTACATTCATCTCTCCTTATATTGACCCCGCTACTAGCGACCCTGTTGATGAGTTGATTATCAACCCAGGATCTACATTCTATGGTCTGCTGTTTGAGCGTCTGGTTAGTATTACTAATCCTAATGTTATTATCGATAACATTTCTCAATCTTCCATTACACCTACTGAACTTTACGATTCTGCTAGCAGAATTAATAATGACTTCCTTGACTTTGAAGAAGTTAGAAATACTGAAGTTGAATACACTCAATTGGCAGGTGGCAACTTCCAAGAAGGCGATATTGTTATTAACAACAGAGCAAACTACGGCAACCCCGTTTCCGTATTCCATGGTGCTGCTACCAATAGATTCAAAGATGCTTCGGCAATGATCCTTGGCAACAAAGATCAAATCGTTGATTTTGCTGAAGCAGAAATCGCTGTTAAGCACCCCAGATACTACTTCCCTGGTGATGTTATTACTAACTCTTGGAGTAGGTATTCTGACGCATATCGTCTGATTCAAAAGAATAAGTCATACATTGCTAATAAGGCATACGATGAGATGATGACGCAATATACGTCACTCGCTGTGCCTGATCCTAATAAGTGTATCCGTGACCTTGAGTTGTATATCGATGCTATCTCCATTGACATTTTCCGTGGTGGTAACGTCTATACTCGTAAACTTTGTGAGAAGTTCTTTGATTCTCTTGGCAATTTTGTGTATGTGAATAATGAGTCTGCTGAGACTCGTTATGGATTTGAAAAAGCAAAAGATATGATGAAGTTGGCAATCACCAACAATCTGACTGCTGTTTTCCAGGTGCCAGCTAATGCTGGTGGTGACAGTCTACACACATGGGCAGGTGGCACAGCATCTAACGCAGTACAGTCTGGTGGTGACTATACACACACATGGACAGGTGGCACAGCATCTAACGCAGTGCAATCTGGTGGTGACTATACACATACATTTGTTGCACCTGCTGTAGTAAATGGAGTTACATCAAATACAGGTAACTTACCAAACATAGTTACAGATGTAGTATATACTGCTTCATCTGGTGATATGATCATCACCTCTGCTGGGCATGGGTTAACAACATCAAATACAATTTCTATTGCTAACAATGCACTAACCTTTACTTGTGGTATGGGTACTGGTTCTCCACATACATGGGTAGGTGGCACAGCATCTAATGCAGTAACAGTTAATGGTAGTGTGCAGAAGGATGTAACTGATGCAACATACACACCTACAACTGGTATCTTAGAATTAACGATTGGATCTCATAGCTATACATCTGCTGATACAATTATTATCGCAGCAAATTCTCTATCATTTACTTGCACTAAGGATCAAGATCAAACTACTCACACATATCCTAGATCTACTGACCCTGTATATAATACGTCTCTTCCAGTTATATCTGCAACTG
>Ga0208411_1000579_pt1 | contig 27905 bp, 23 predicted proteins | sample ETN01SmetaG_4_FD_185793 | JGI IMG/M metagenome (GOLD analysis project Ga0208411, IMG submission 185793) | Marine microbial and viral communities from oxygen minimum zone, Eastern Pacific Ocean - ETNP2014F12-01SV261 (SPAdes) (version 2) | ecosystem: Environmental > Aquatic > Marine > Oceanic ... | reverse complement strand
CGTTCTGACCGGAAGCTCATGCGAAGTCGAAACCTATGGATTTTCTTCTTCTGCCGACTGGGTCGCCGAAGATTATAAATTCAAAAACGGAGAAGGACACTTTACTCTGAGTCACAAGGACTCAAAAATCGCAACCTTTCATCTGCCGATGATCGGGCGACACAATGTCGAAAATGCAATAGCGGTTGCGGCTATGGGCATTAAGCTGGGACTCACCGCCCAGGAAGTGCAAAAAGGATTCGTAACATTCAAGGGAATCAAAAGGCGGCAGGAAATTGTCGGCGTTAAAAATGGCGTGACGGTGATAGACGATTTTGCGCATCACCCGACAGCTGTAAAGCTGACCCTGAAAGCCGTGCGGGAAGCTTATCCCGGCCAACGTTTGTGGGCGGTGTTCGAACCTCGTTCCGCGACTTGCAGAAGAAAAATTTTTGAAGACAAATTGCCACAGAGTTTCGCTACAGCAGACCGGGTGATTATCGCTGATCTGTTCGCACCCAGCAAAATACCGCTGGAAGACCGGCTGGACCCTAAACGGGTTGTCGAATCTATCAACGAAAATGGAGGCAATGCATTTTTTATCCCGGAGGTGGATGCTCTCGTAGATAAAATGGCTGGCGAATGCCGCCCTCAAGACATTTTTCTTATCATGTCCTCGGGCGGATTCTCAGGAATCCACCAAAAACTGCTCGACCGATTATAGTCGAGCGCGTTCGCGTTAATAATGTTATGGAAAGTTATGGCCAACTAAAATTTGAATTGATCCGCAAAGGACTCGTCATTCCTCAAGAAGTGCGGGATGTTTCCGAGGTCACCTGTGGTTATTGCGATGGTCAACCCGGCGAAGAAATCGCATTGAGCCTCGCGGAAAATTTTATCGTCAAAGTGCCGATCAAAGAAGCCGACGATGGCATGCCTCAGCTTAAACTGAGTGATGGTGTGTTAAAACTCAATTACATGGGCACGGATGTCGAAGTGGGCATCGTCCCCCTGCCCAACTTTGTGCGGGAACAGATGCAGAAACGTTCCCCGGTATCGGATAACGCTTGTATTGATGGTTATTGCCTAAATTTATTTTTGCGAGCAGTAGGACAAAAGAACCGCCTCAACCTGACACAGGAAACAATTCTTTCGGTAATTAAATCGGCTTTTGAGGAGGGATCGGCAGATGTCATCCAACTCAATATGGACTATTGCCGAGAACCCGACCGCGGCCTGACTCGGCTGGCACCTGTGGTGCAAGCCATTAAAAAAGAGTTCAGTACTTTTGTGGCATTACGCGGATTCCCCCCCAAAGACAAGCAAATCCTGGACAAGGTTTATGCGGCGGGGATCGATTTACTGAATCTTCCACTGGAAGGTTTTGTTGGTTTCGCCAAAAAGGATGACATCATATCACCGCCACTGGTCTATACAGCGCTGGAATACGCCGCTGAAATTTTCCCGGCGGGAACGGTGTGGACTGAACTGTTTCTGGAGCCGGGCCCTCTGGATTCACTGAAAGATAAAATTGATTATCTCACTGGTAAGGGAGTTGTGCCTTTGTTGAAACTGATAGCTCCAAGCATCGTCACTGGAGAGGAAAGTAAACACGTTGCCGAAGCCGCCAGCTACCTGGGAGAGGCGGCCCGGAAAGCCCGGCTTCCTATGAAGTGGCTTTTCCCTCATTGTCGGTATATGTCTCCTTTGGACACAAGATTCTTTATTGACTCGCCAGACAAGGCCAAACTGAACGTTAAGCCTGTATATAAATCCCGTCTGGGACGCAAAGCTCTGGAAGGATTCGCCGCAATGCGCAGGAAACTGCGCATCAAAAAAGTAAACGACTCTTACGAATCGGCTGGCTTATAGGTTTCCTAATAGTGCTTCCTTTAGTTTTGTCCAGTTGTAAGGTTTTCCTGTACCCCGCGACTTAATACCCGATACGATCCTGTTCAAAATGCTACCCTCTTTAAAGAATTAGTCAGTATTTCTTGAAATGTTGCTTTCCCTTTTGCTAGGCTGAATTCATGAACACCGCTCAGAGACAATCGACTTCGGCAAAAAACATTCCCGAAGTGCCCTTGGCAAACTTGGAGACTTTATGGCTTCAGGTTGGAGGAACCTTGTGCAACCTGCAGTGCACGCATTGTTTCATCAGTTGCGGACCACAAAATCATACGCACGAAATGATGAGCCTGCGACAAGTCCACCTGCGGCTGGAAGAATCCAAACTGTTTGGGGTCAAGGACTACTACATCACTGGCGGCGAAGTGTTTATGAATCCGGAAATCTTCGAAATTCTTGCCGCCATTCTTGAATGCGGTCCATTGGACGTACTGACCAACGGCACTCTCATCTCTCCCGAAAAAGCAACCCGCCTGCGTGAAATAAAAAACGGTTCCTCGCATCGTCTGCAATTTCGTGTGAGCATGGAAAGTTATGAGGAAGAGGTAAATAATCTAATCCGAGGCAAAAATGCTTTTAGAAAAGCGAGCGAAGGAATCCGTAATCTGGGCGCCGCCGGGTTTTCTCCTGTTCTCACGGTGACTCGAAACTGGGAAGAAGATAAAGACGCGGCAATGGAAGACAATCTGAATAGTTTTTTGAAATCGCTCAACGTTCCTCAGCCTCGGCTCAAAATTCTTCCGGGGTTTCTCATCGGTCGCCTGGCGGAAAACTTGCGCAACTACTCTGACGACGAGCATGTCACCGAAAAATGTTTTGAAAACTATGACATCACCAACCTGCAATGCTCCACATCGCGAATGGCAACACAAACGGGCGTCTACGTATGCCCAATCCTTGTCGATAGCGATCAGGCTAGAATGGGGGACACGATCAAAGATACGTTGCGTCCATTTCCATTAGCCCACTCTGCCTGCTATACCTGCCGGGTCACCGGGATGACCTGTAAAAGCGAATAAGAGCGCGCTATATTCTCGTATTCAAGTATCTATCCTGCTCGCAAACGTGTTAGCATTCCTTTATAATCATTTTTCCAAACGTTTCTTTTCAATTTTTGTCTCTCAAACGTTTTAGACTACTTATTATGGCACTTCTTAATTCCACTATGATTCCTCTGGGAACCCCCGCTCATGATTTTGCACTTGAAGGAACCGATGGCAAAACATATTCGCTGGACAGCTTCCCCGGCCGGGATGTTCTGGTCATCATATTCATGTGCAATCATTGCCCCTATGTAAAAGCAGTTCTAAAACGACTGATCGATCTGCAGAATGAATTCTCTGATCGCGGAGTCCAGCTGGTTGGAATCAATCCCAATGACACAGTTCGGTATCCTGATGATTCGCTGGACAACATGAAAGTGCTAGCAAAAGAAAAGGGATTTCCTTTCCCTTATCTGGTGGACCTCAGCCAGGAAACAGCCAAGGCATACAATGCCGTTTGTACTCCCGACTTGTATGTCTACGGCAAAGAACGAAAACTACTTTACCGTGGCCGAATCGATGACAACTGGGAACACCCAGAAAAGGTGACCCGGCAGGATTTAAAATCGGCCCTGGAAAACATAATCGCCGGACAACCAGTTTCCAGCAAACAGATCCCTTCCATGGGCTGTTCGATCAAATGGATAACATCTTAAAGAAGCGCTCATAAACTCACAAAGAAAATGGAAAATTTATTAAAGGAAAACTCATGAACATGCAGAGAAAATGGCTATTCATTCTGCTCGGCATCGTTACGGTTGGCTCGATGTTCGCCGAGAAAATCATTGGATTCTATTTCGACTGGATATGGTTTGCTCACCATGAATTCGATTCTGTATTCTGGACCATTATATTTTCTCAATGGGGTTTTGGTTTGGTTGCGGGAGTTCTCTTTTTCACTTTTACCTGTTTTCCACTGAAACGCATGTATGACCACAGCTCGCACATCCCTGTCCTGCTGTCCGATTCCGTTCGCCGCGAATTACCCCTGCTCGATTTGATAGCCAGTAACCTGAGAAAACTTATGTTTTTTGGTCCGCTCGTGCTGGCGGTGATGACCGGGTTGATCATTGGACAAAAATGGGAAATCGTTCAGCTCTATGCCAAAGCCGTTCCCTTTGGCAGTGCCGACCCCATTTTTGGCAATGACTATTCCTTTTACCTGTTCACTCTACCGTTTCTTAATCTTGGCAAATCGATTTTATGGGAAGCTTTTGTTGTTCTTGGTATTGGAACGGGCATCATCTTTTTCCTGAAGCAGTTTATTTACCTGGGACCCAATGGAATCGTTATGCAGGTGGAAGCCAGGCGGCCCTTGTCCTCACTGGTCTTTTATTTTCTTATCCTGATGGCCATGGAATTTCATCTCCAGCGCTATGACCTGCTATTGGAGGGAAATGGTGTGGTAACGGGCATCGGGTTCGCCGATTACTACGGTCAACTCCCGATACTCAACATCATGTCCTGGTTGTCGCTGGCTGGAGCCGGCCTCAGCTTCTTTATAGCCACCGGACGCGGTGTGAAAAAAGTTGTTCTTGCGCTGACCGGGATTGGAGTGATTTATTTTGCTGGAAGTTTTTATCCGAGAATCCTGCAAAACTTTGTAGTCAACCCAAATGAACTTATCAAAGAAACGCCTTTTATTGAACACACCATTGCCGGATCGCTTAAGGCTTACGGACTGGACACCACAGAGTCAAAAAAACTCACCGGAGCCGAGTCGTTAAATGCCGAGTCTATTCAAGCCAACAGCCTGACCATTGAAAACATCCGCCTGTGGGATCAGGAACCTCTACTCGACACTCTGGGGCAAATTCAGGAAATACGAACTTATTACCAGTTCAATTCGGTCGACAATGACCGCTATACCATTGATGGCAAATATAGACAAATCCTGCTTTCCCCTCGCGAATTGCAATCGGAAAACCTGCCCAATCGCACATGGATCAACGAACACCTCACTTTTACTCATGGCTATGGAGTTTCCCTCAGCCCTGTAAATCAGATAACCCCGCAGGGCATGCCCGTACTTTTCATAAAAGATATTCCACCTCAATCCAACGTCGACCTGAAAGTGGAGCAACCGGAAATCTACTTTGGCGAACTTTCAAACGACCATGTTTTTGTTAACACCGGAACCAAAGAATTTGACTATCCTGAAGGTGAGAAAAACGTATACAAAAATTACGAAGGAAGCGGCGGGTTCCCGGTTGATTCCTTCATACGGAAGTTGCTTCTCGCGGCACGTTTTAAAACACTTAAAATTCTCTTTTCGCAGGATATTAATAGTGAAAGCAGGGTGCTGATGTACCGAAACATAACAGAGCGGGTACTCCAGGTGGTCCCGTTTTTAAGGTTGGACAGTGACCCTTATCTTGTGGTGACCGAAGGGAAAATGAAATGGGTTTATGACGCTTACACCGTGAGCGACCAGTTTCCCTACTCGCAAACTATCCCGCGATTTGGCAATTATGTGAGGAACTCTGTCAAAATCGTTATTGATGCTTACGAAGGTTCAATGCAATTTTACATTGCTGACCCCAATGATCCTATCATTCTCACATGGAAAAATATTTTCCCGGAATTGTTCAAAGACCTGAGCGAAATGCCGGAAGATTTAAGGAGTCATATCCGGTATCCGTCAGATCTGTTCACGATTCAGGCATTCATCTACGCGACCTATCACATGAAAACGCCACAGGTGTTTTACAACAAGGAGGACCAATGGGAAATTCCGGAAATCGACAATAAAATGATGGAACCGTATTACACAATCATGAAACTTCCGGGAAATACCAAGGAAGAATACATCCTCATGTTGCCATTCACACCCAGAGGGAAAAGCAATCTCTCTGCATGGATGGTGGCACAAAGCGATGGAGAGAACTATGGCCAATTAGTTACCTATACGTTCCCAAAGCAAAAACTGATTTACGGTCCCAACCAGATCGTTGCCAGAATCAATCAGGACGCAGAAGTCTCACGGCAAATCTCATTATGGGATCAAAGAGGCTCAAAAGTTATTCAGGGTACCATGCTTGTTATTCCCATCGAAGAATCGTTGATCTACGTCCGACCTCTGTACCTAAAAGCCGATGCCGGGAAAATTCCTGAACTCAAACGCGTCATCGTAGGTTATGAAGACAGGATAGCCATGGAAAGCACTCTGGAAAAAGCGCTCGCTAAAATTTTTGGCGAGAATGCTCTGGAATCCCTTCCCAGCTCAATGACTGCCGAAAAAGATGCCGTCCAGTTGGTAGACGCCAGCCCCAAACCACCGGGAAATATCATACTGAAACAATCTGACTATCAGACAATCAAAAATTTGTTTGGGCGAGCCATGAAACGACAGGAAGAAATGAACAAGAAGTTATCCGACTATAATGAGGACATGGAAGCTCTCGGTAGGGCCCTGGATTCCGCGACCTTTGTGGATAAAAGCACCGAAGAGTAGGCGAGGCGTTTTCTATTCAAATAGACCTAACTGGGGGGAATCTTCATCAGGGCCATCTACCTTGATGGGATAACAACCGTTGAAGCAGGCGGAACAAAATTTCTCCCGATCATCACCAAACACATCCAGCATTTTTTCCAAACCCAGATAATGCAGTGAATCGGCACCAAGGTATTCACAAGTCTGCTCAAGGTCCATATTGGATGCAATCAACTCCCCCTTGGTGGGTGTGTCTATACCGTAAAAACAGGAATGGGTGGTAGGCGGTGAACTGATTCGAACATGAATCTCTTTAGCGCCAACTTCGCGTAACATCTTGACGATTTTTTTACTCGTTGTACCCCGCACAATGGAGTCATCAATAATAATAACCCGCTTGTCCCTTATAACACTTTCGACAGCATTCAATTTAATTTTCACACCAAAATTACGAATCTGTGATCGCGGCTCAATAAAAGTTCGACCTACATAGTGGTTGCGAATCAATCCCATTTGAAAAGGAATTCCAGATTCTTCAGAATAACCCATTGCAGAAATCACCCCGGAGTCGGGAACAGGAACCACCACATCAGCCTCTACCGGGTTTTCTCTGGCCAAGGCCCGTCCCATGAGCTTGCGTACAGAATAAACAGGCTTACCGAACAAATGACTATCCGGCCTTGAAAAATAAATGTGCTCAAACACACATTGCGTGGTGGGGCTTTTCTGGAAGGGGAAAAATGATTTTATCCCGAATTTATTGATGAGAATCAATTCGCCCGGTTCCAACTCGCGAATATATTCTGCTTCGACAAGATTCATCACACAGGATTCAGAAGCGACAATATAAGCTCCATCGACCTTACCCAGACACAGCGGGCGGAATCCATTCGGGTCTCGTGCGGCAACGAGCTCATTCTCGCTCATCAATACGATTGAATAGGCGCCTTGTACCTGGGAAAAAGCGGTGACCGCACGATCAATAAATGTATTGCGGCGCGATTGCGCCATCAGGTGAACCACCACTTCGCTGTCGTTGGTGGATTGAAAAATCGCGCCTTCCTCTCCCAACTCTTTGCGAATCTTCGGGGCATTGACCAGGTTCCCATTGTGGCCCATAGCCATCGTTCCGCCTGCGTATTCTATGAGACACGGCTGAGCATTTTTTAATCTGCTGACGCCCGTCGTTGAATATCTGTTATGCCCTATCGCCAAATTTCCAGGAAGTTTCTTGAGACGCGCATCGCTGAACACATCCGCCACCAACCCCATCCCCACTTCAAGATGCATCTTCCCATTGTTAGACGCAACGATACCTGCGCTCTCCTGACCTCTATGCTGTAAAGCATAAAGACCCAGATAAACCAGATTCGCGGCATCGGGATGACCGAAGACGCCGACCACCCCGCATTCGTCATGAAATTTATCTAACATAAGATTCCAGGGCCCCCATCCATAGCTTTTTCAAATGGGAAACTTCCTCGTTTATAAATTCTTCTCCATTGACGTTCACGACTAGAGAGTCACCTCCCACCTTGCCTATCACTTTGAAAGGCACCCCCACGGCTTTCGCTTTTTCTTCCACAGCTGTCCTGTTCTCTACAGAAAAGGAAACCAGTATCCGCGATTGCGATTCACCAAAGAGACAGGCATCATTTCTGATCGTTGATTCAACATCCAGCACCGCCCCTGTTGGAGCATGGGGATGGCTGATGCATGACTCCGCCAATGCGACCCCCAGCCCTCCCTCTGAGCAATCGTGTGCCGAAACGACCAGCCCGTCTTTAATCAATGACAAACACAGGTTGTTGATCGTGCGGGCCAACGGAAGATCCAAATGCGGTGGTTTGCCCTCAACCCGTTCACACATGACACTCAGGTATTCGCTCCCCCCCAACTCTTCCACGGTGAGTCCTATCAGACCCACGAGGTCTCCTTCTTCTTTGAACCATTGGGTGGTGTGATATGTGCTGTCCTCCAGCAACCCCACCACCGCCACAGTCGGCGTTGGGTAAATCGCTTCTCCAATAGTTTCATTATAAAGACTGACATTACCACTGACCACCGGAATGTCAAAAAACTTGCACGCTTCGCCCATCCCGGAAACAGCCTGCTCAAATTGCCACATGATTTCCGGCTTTTCCGGATTCCCAAAGTTAAGGCAATTGGTCAAACCAATCGGCTCTCCGCCAGAGCACACAATATTACGCACGCATTCCGCTACGGCTATCTGTGCGCCATGAAAAGGGTCCAGATAACAATACCTGCTGTTGCAATCAACCGATAGGGCCAACGCTTTTTTAGTACCCTTTACTCTGAGCACAGCGGCATCGGAACCCGGCAAACCCAGCGTGTTCAGTCGCACCATATGGTCATATTGCTCATAGACCCAATGTTTGTTTGCTATGTTGGGCGATGCAAGAAGCTTCTTCAAAGTCTCGTCCCCGCGCGCCAGGTCGGGAACATCCGTGAGGTTGACATGATCAACTTTTTGTAGATAGCCTGGTTTTTTCGTAGGACGTTTCAGATCCAGAGCGCCGTCAACGACCAGTTCAACCGGAAGATTAACCACCTCATTCCCATTTTCAAAAATACGAACCACCGGCTTGTCCGTCACCTCGCCAACAATCGCCGCGTCAAGGTCCCATTTATGAAACAGGGCTAGTGCCTCCTCTTCCATTCCTTTGTGGACGACCACAAGCATCCGTTCCTGGGATTCCGACAAAAGAATATCATAAGGAGTCATCCCCTCTTCCCGCTTGGGCACCCTGGACAACTCAAGATCAATTCCTGTACCGCCCCGGCCCGCCATTTCAAAAGTAGAACAGGTGAGCCCAGCCGCCCCCATATCCTGAATACCCACCACCCAGTCTTCATTCATGAGTTCGAGACACGCTTCGATCAAAAGTTTTTCTGCAAAAGGATCACCCACCTGAACCGTGGGACGCTTTTCTTCGGACGATTCATCAAATTCCGATGAAGCCATACTCGCACCGTGAATCCCATCGCGTCCTGTCTTGGAACCAAAATAAATAACCGGATTGCCCACTCCAGAAGCATTCCCCAGAAAAATCTTATCCGATGGAACCAGTCCGAGGCAAAAGACATTGACCAGAATGTTTCCGTTGTAACAAGGATCGAAATAAATTTCCCCGCCGACAGTCGGCACCCCCGTGCAGTTACCGTAATTGGAAATCCCATCGACCACGCCGTTGACCAGGAATCGGGTACGCGGATGGTCCGCCGCGCCAAATCGTAAAGAGTTCATCAACGCTATGGGGCGTGCGCCCATGGTGAAAATATCACGAAGAATTCCTCCAACTCCTGTGGCCGCTCCCTGACGTGGCTCTATGAAAGAAGGGTGGTTGTGACTTTCAATTTTAAACACCACCGCCATGCCATCGCCTATATCAACCACCCCCGCGTTTTCTCCCGGACCCTGCAACACACGCGGTCCTTCCGTCGGAAGTTTTTTCAGATAATAGCGGGAACTTTTGTAACTGCAATGCTCGCTCCACATCACAGAGAATATTCCCAGCTCAGTCACATTCGGCGCTCGACCTAAAAGGTCCTGTATGCGACGGAATTCTTCCAGCGTCATTCCATGCTGGCGAACCATATCGGGAGTGATCGTTGGAGTGACTGGCTTCACGCTGAAACTCCACTTTGTAAGGATTTAATTATGGATTTAAAAATGAGTTGTCCATCAAGGTTGGGCCAGGCCGGATCGGCACAGCGTTCAGGGTGCGGCATAAGACCCATAACATTGCCAGCTTCATTTATGATGCCCGCTATATTCCCAACGGAACCATTGGGATTGAATTCATCTGTCACCTCACCTGCCGGACCACAATAACGAAAAACCACCTGTCGGTTTTCTTCCAACTGGCGCAGTCCATCGGGATCAATAAAATAACTTCCCTGATGGTGCGCGATGGGAATATTCAATACCGATTCCCCGGCACACTCTCCAGTGAACGCAGTCGAAGTGTTTTCCACTCGAACAGGCACCGTCTTGCAGATAAATTTCTGGGTATTATTCTGGATAAGAGCGCCCGGAAGAAGCTTCGCCTCGACAAGCACTTGGAATCCGTTACAAATCCCAAGAACTCTGCCGCCCGACTCGGCGAACCGAATCACATCTTTCATGACCGTGGAAAACTGGGCAATGGCTCCCGCACGCAGGTAATCCCCATAGGAAAACCCACCCGGCAAAACGATGAGATCGAACCGGGAAAGGTCCATATCACCCTTGTGCCATATCCATTCCGTATGCAACTTGAAGACGTGCTTGAGGATATGGAAACAATCGTGATCGCAATTGGAACCGGGAAAAACAACTACACCGCAATTCATAAGTCAGTTGGGAAAATAATTAGCAGATGACACTGGGCAATGCCACCCAGCACTTCGCTGAAAAGTTCAATTCGATAAGATTCTATCTGAGTGTCGTGCTGAGCCTGTCGAAGCATATACTTTATTTAGCTGGAATACCCTTCGACAAGCTCAGGGCGACAATTCTAAGAATCCAGAGTGAACCGGTAGGATTCAATAACCGTATTGGCAAAGAGTTTTTCGCACATTTCTTTTACTCTGGGTTCTGCTTCTTCTCTGGAAACGCCCTCCATGCGCACCTCCAGATACTTGCCCATTTGAATCCCCGAAACTTCATCGTACCCCAGATCTTTGAGCGCATGATGCACAGCCTTGCCCTGAGGGTCCAGAACGCCGTTTTTGAATGTAATGTGAATTTTTGCGAGCATTTCAGGGCGAATTATCACAGAACTTGATCTATTTCACAATGCTTTTAAGTGAGGTTTTTACAGAAAAATACAAATCTCCCCTCATGACGAATTTTCCTGCCGTTTTTATTACCCGGATTGACTGCATCTGCCGATAGGGTCTTATTGCTTGTCCTGAGAAAAACGTGGAGCTGAACCCGTTACGAAGTGCCAGATCCGGTGCGAATTTCCTTGAATCCACCCCAGCCAACCGCTATATTTTTTTTATTTGATTTTAATCATTTTAACCTGAAAATAAGACTATATGAAGAACTTGTGGAATGACTCTGACGCCAAAGCGGCGATCCAACTATATAACGATGTCTCAGAAGATATCGCTCTGCGCGTCTACACCTCACGGCTGATAGGAGCCGACCTTTCGCTGGTACTTCATGGCGGTGGCAACACCTCGGTGAAATCCGTCACTAAAAACGCCCTCGGAGAAGAAGTCAACGTACTCTACGTCAAGGGAAGCGGGTGGGATCTGGATACCCTGCAACCTCCCGGCCTGCCGGGAGTGCAACTGGATCATCTGATCAAATTACGACAATTGGACAGCCTGAGTGATGAGGACATGGTCAACGAGCAAAGAACTCACCTGCTCGATGCCTCATCTCCCAATCCATCGGTCGAAACCTTACTGCACGCCTTCCTGCCGCATAAATTTATCGACCATTCCCACGCCGATGCTATTCTGGTAATCGCCGATCAACCCGACTCTGAAGCCCTGTGCAAGAAAATTTACGGCGACGCTATGGGAATCGTGCCTTACATCATGCCCGGATTTGATCTGGCCAAAGCGGCAGCGGAAGTTTATGAGAAAAACCTTGATGTCAAAGGCCTGTTCCTGGTCAATCACGGGCTGTTCACTTTTGGCGACACGGCAAAGGAAAGCTATGACCGGCACATTGAAGCGGTACAGCAAGCCGAGGATTTCATCGCCAGCCATGATACAAAAACACTATCTCCCGTTGCTACCGGAACCCCTGCCAGCGGAGACGAAATACTTTCGGCAATCGCACCCTGCCTGCGCGGATTGTACACAGAAGAAACCGGGCAGAGTTGGGTCATCCACTACCGGGAAGACCCCATAGCCCGCGATTTTGCCTCCAGCAAGGAGTGCGCCGACTGGTCGCAAATTGGCACGGCCACGCCGGACCACGTGATTCGCACCAAACAAAAACCGCTTCTGCTGAACCCCAAACACATTGGCGATCCGGAAGAACTTCGCGAAGAAATTGCCAACGCACTTGAAGAATATAAACGGAGCTACCACCGATACTTCGAGACCAACGTTCACGCTAAAGGAGTCGACAAAAACGAACTCGATCCACTACCGCGAATCATACTGGTGGCAGGGCTCGGATTGGTCGCCATTGGAAAGTCGGTGAAAGAAACGAAAATCGCCGCCGACATTTACCAGCACACAATGGACATCATCAGCAAAGCATTCAATGTGGGCCAGTTTACTCCACTCAAAGATTTTGACCTGTTCGATATGGAATACTGGTCGCTGGAGCAGGCCAAACTTGGCAAAAGCAAACCCGCATTAACACAAGGGAAGATCGTCTATATTACAGGAGCCGCATCGGGGATAGGCCGCGCGACCGCCAAACTGTTCGCGAAAAATGGCGCCAGCCTTTTTCTGGTCGACCGGGACAAGAAAACACTGAGCGACACCGTTGAAGAACTACGTACACAATTCAAAACCGGCATTGTGTCCCAGGTCATGGATGTCACTGATGAAAAAGCGGTGAAGGAATCCTTCGCATATGTCACCAGAGAGTTTGGGGGACTGGACATCCTGATCTCCAACGCCGGCAACGCCGTTAGGGGAAGAATAGGTGATGTGGACTCGGCAACATTGCGGCAAAGTTTCGAATTGAATTTTTTCGCCCACCAGACACTGGCATCCGAAGCGGTAAAACTTTTTCAAAAACAAAAAGCAGGCGGTGTCCTGCTGTTCAATGCATCGAAAGCAGCGTTTAATCCGGGAAAAGATTTCGGACCCTACGCCCTGCCGAAAGCAACCGTGATCGCCCTCATGAAACAATACGCGCTGGATTATGGCGCCGAGGGTATACGCTCAAACGCCGTCAATGCCGACCGCATACGCACCCGGCTGTTCACTGAAAAAGTGGTCGCCGAAAGGTCCGCCGCCAGAGGATTGACTCCCGATGAATATTTCAAGAGCAACCTGCTGGCAACAGAAGTCTACGACACCGATGTCGCCAAAGGATTTTTTGAATCCGCTCTCGCCGAAAAAACCACCGGCAGTGTCATCACCATCGATGGCGGCAACATCGCCGCCAGCCCAAGATAAAAACACAGCTTACCGCTGAAGCGGCGCAGGCACAGTGCAGGGTTCCTGGCTCTCAGTCAAAGTTCCCAGTCTTTTTCGGTACAGAGTTTTAGTATGGAGGGTAATACGGTGATGCTTGCTATGAGGCAACAGCCAACACCCAGTGACAGGACCAGCCCCAGGCTATGCACACCCTGATGATCGGCGACCATCAGACTACCAAACCCGATTATTGTGGTGAGCGAACTCAAGACCACTCCCTGCCCCGTACTCCGCGATAGAACGTTGATGTTCCTATCCGTCTCCTCACGGTAACGATGCACGATATGGACGCCATTAACGACCCCTATGCCAATGATCAATGGCAGGATGACCAGATTGGCCAGATTGAATGAAACGTCTATCAGGTCCATGATGCCCACCGTCCAGGCCGAACCCACAGCGACTGGCAACAAAACAACCAGCGTCCCGCGAAGGTTGCCGAAAGAACAAAGAAGATAAATAAAAATAGCGACCATCGCGTAGATGCCGCCATAGACATATCCATCCTTCATCAAGCGGGTCGACTCAAACATATGTATGGCGTTTCCTGTAGCATTCGGGTCCACCTGCTTTAATTGCTTAACAAACTTATTTCTCTTGTCGATATCCCACACATCCACGCTTGGGTAAACGTTGATCAAATATACCCCGTTCCGGCTGATATACCGTTCGCGTAAATTTTCCGGCATGTCTTCAACAATTACCGGTGAAGCAGAAACGTTCTTTTTCAGGTCGGCGATCTTGCCTCTGTAATCGGCAAAAAGTTTTTCAGAAAAACTGTTGAGTCTTTTTTCTGCAACTTCCACATCAACTTTTTCACTTTCATCGAGGAAGCTTTGTGCCAGCTTCCGCGCTTTGGTCACGCCCCCCTTATCTTCCTTGCCCTGAAGTTTGAAGCGCACTCTCTTCATCGTTTTTATCAGGCGCGCATACGAAACGGGAACGAGATCAGTTTCGACTTCAAGATCACTCAGGAGCGGTGCCAGCTCTTTGATAGTTTCAATCTTTTTTTCTTGCTCCTCCGGCAGGGTAGAAATGATGCTTTCAACATTTCCCACGGTGGACAGTTTTTCCAGCGCCTTATGTTTTTTTCGAGTTTCTTCCAGGGAGTCGGCAAGCACCGCGACCGACCAGGCTGACCGACCCGCTGTTTCGATCACTTTCATCTCATACTTCACCGCTTCGGTTCCGTGTGCCTGCAGGTTGAGAATGTTATAATCGAACGCCACCGTCCTCAAGGATAAAAGGGACAAAACAAATAAAATCATCGAGACAAAAATTATCGCACGGTAATTTTTGAAAAACTTTTCCAGCAAGCGGCCTTTCCGGTCCGACCGTTTAGGCAAGTATCGGGGTTTGGTTATTTTTTCCTCAACCGTGATCAGCGCGGGCAGAAGAAGAATCATCGAGATCATGCACAAAAGAATTCCACCGCCAGAAATTTTTCCCAGCTCTGCGATACCAACGAAATCGGTCAAAATCATGCCGCCGAAAGCCATCGCCGTTGTCACCGCACCAGCAAAATTTCCACGCCCGGTTCCCTGAACCGTTTTCTGAAGTGCCTGAAGCACATCATCTCCCGCCGTGCGTTCCTCTTTGTATCTCTCCAGAATATGGATTCCAAAATCGATACCCAGTCCGATCAAGATGGTAGTGAACACGATGGTGAGAATATTCAGATGGCCCACCGCCAGCGTGGTCCACCCCATCGACCAGCACAAGGCGATAACCAGTGCAAATATAGCAAGAAGTGGTTTCACCACCCCGCGATAGGCGAGGATAAACAGCAAGGCGATGCCCGCCAGAGCTATCTGAGAAGCCTTTTGGACATCCACCTGGGTGGTGTCCATTTCATCGGCGGCAATAACGTCTTCCCCCGTCAATCCGACCTCGATGCCGGGAAATTGAGCACGCGTCTCTTCAATCAGGTCACGGAGGAATCCGATAGAATCAGGAATCGCCGTGGCGGCCTTGTTATCTTCGTTTGGAACAATGAGGATGAACATAAGCTTTTCATCCTCCGATACGAGATACCCATCCTCCGCAATGGACTTTTCGCTATCCGTCAGAAAAGAATTCCAGGGCGAACGGTAAGTCGTCTCACCTTTCAGGTGTGCTAGCATTTGTTGTTCAAGATTGATGAGCAGACTGAGATCAGCCGTTTCATCCTTTTCCTCTTCGCTGTCCTCTCCACCGATAAATCCGGTCAACAGCGAATCGACCATTCCCGCGCTTATTTCAGTGTTGATGCTTTTTACAAGCTGATTGAGTCCGGGAGAAGCATTGACATCTTCAAGAAAATTTTCATGCGACTCAATTTTATTTCCAAGATCAACCAGTTCTTCATGGTCAAGGTATAGCAGACCCTTGGTCCGAAAATATTTGGTATCGATTCGGTGGAATATCTTCAAAAAGTCCTGAGGGTATTGCCTCAGTTTGTTAACGAAGGAATCCGTAAACCCTTTCATGTTTTCAGGGTCCTTGTCGGCTACGACCACCATCATGCCATCGAAATCTTCGAATTCATGGCGATACTTTTCGTACATCTCCACGTAGGCGAGTTTTTTTGCGACCAGATCGCCCCGGTTATTTTTAAAAGAGAGTTTTTCGACCGTGAACCAAACTGACAAGCCCGCGATCAGTAAAGAAATGAGGATGACAGCGATGGAGTGAGTGTAGGCAAACCGCTCAACGTTCAAGAAAAAACGGTCGAGAAAACCAGTTTCCTTGAAGGATGATGCTTGCGCATCAGAATTCTTGCCTTGGGCCGAAGCAGTCATATTCGATGCCTTACTGGTAGAAAAATGCTATATGGAATGAGGTGATCCGCTTGACATGAATCGGCCTGATCTATCCGTTAATAAAAACTCCATGCTCGTCTGCTAACGGATACAGTCCCAATTCAACGGTCAAACGACAAAACGTAAGCTGACAAGAAATGGGGGAAGTATTTAGAAGAAATATCTGAGGGATACCAAAAATGTAGTCGCAAAAACCACCGTCCTGTTTTAAAGCGACGTCGAATCAATCCAGATCAGAAGCTCATTCCCAAACTGAACACATTGGCATTGAGACCAATATTAGGACGTTGCATACCTGCATTAGAAACGTGAAAAAACCTGTAGTTAAAAGAATATGACCCCGTTTTGCGAAACACCTCCACCCCTCCCCCGAGGTGAAGCAAAAACTCAAACTCTGAACCTAATTCAGGCACAGCCTGATCTTTCCAGTTAGTCATAGAAAATCCGGCACCCGCTAACAGGGTGGGTGCCCACCTTCTTTTCGGGCTGAGGAATTTATACTCCGCCATGAGAGGAGAAAAATTAACCAGATATTCATGATCCCGATGGGTCAGTAGGGACAACCCCCCTTCAACATGCCAGAATAGCGCACCTCGCATGAGCGAATCTTCGGCCATAATGCCGGTCAAATTGTACTGCCAATTCGGGAATATCCACGCAAAACTAAGATCGGTCCGGTCTCTTCCCGGCGGAATTTGAACAGTATAGCCCATGCCCAATTGCCCGCCAAAAGTAGTGTTTCCCTTGGCAAATCGATCAGAAAAATTTTGTGCTCCGACGAAAGCAGGACACGCAAGAATCGCCACCAAAACCAAAGCTAAAAACCCGCCAAATCGCTTCATATAGTCTCTCAAGGTTTCCGTTTAGTTGTTATTTTTCATAACTTTAATATAAGCCAAACTATCCGCTGGAATCCTATCATATGTGTACGAAATCCCAAAATACTTTAATTCAGTTTGTTTTTACAAGGATTAAGTGCTACACTTCTCCATCTTACTTATCCGCAAAATTGAACATTTATCATTTAATTAAGGACTCTTCATTATGATGGGCATTGGTTTTCCTGAGTTGATGATCATTTTGGTCATAATCATGATTATTTTTGGTGCCGGAAAACTCCCGGAAATCGGTAGTGCATTTGGCAACAGCATTAAGAATTTCAAAAAATCGATGAAAGAAGCGGAAGAGATTCAAGAAGCGGCGAACCTGGAATCTTCTGCGATCGAAGAAAGCGAAGTTGATCCTGACGCCAAGCCAGCAGACGAAGGTGCGGCAGAAGACACAGTGGCGACCCAGGAAACCAGCGATAAGTAGATTTTATTCCTCACCGGCACAAGCCACATACCTTGAGGCAACCTGTCACCCTCCCCAGGAAATGAACAATGACGATATCTTTGAATCACTTCCCATGGGGTGGGCATCTAACTTTGTGGGATCAAAAATCGACATTTCTTAAGTCCCGGCAGGTGTCCCACTATTTCCAATACTTCATGAAGGTTGGAGGGGATTGACAGGGCATGGGATTTTCTGAACCCAAAGAAGCAAAAGCTGAGGAAGAGCAACTGGTAAAGGACCTACAAGCAGGTAAAACAGAGTCATTCGAACGGCTTGCGACCCTTTTTCAGAAAAAGATATATGCTCTCAGTTTTAATTTGACGCGCAACGCGATGGATTCAGAGGATGTCACTCAGGAAGTGCTACTGACCCTTTTTAAAAAGATTCATACCTTTCAGGGGAAGTCGGCGTTTTCAAGCTGGGTGTACCGCATTACCCTCAACGCCACTTACATGAAACTGAGGAGTCGAAAAAAAGATCAAAGTATCTCGATTGAGGAACTACTCCCCTCATTCAACGGGTCAGGCTTTCAACAGGAAAAAATACAAGACTGGTCTGAAAATACAGAGTCTCTTCTTTTTGATAACGAAACACGAGAAACAATTCAAAAAGCGGTCGATCTGTTACCAGACAAGGAAAAAGTTGTTTTCCTGCTTCGAGATGTTGAAGGTCTGTCCACAGAAAAAGTGAGCGAGATTCTGGAGTTGACCATCCCGGCAGTAAAATCGAGGTTGCACAGGGCTAGATTGTTTTTGAGAAAGAAACTGACGAATTATTTTGAAGAATACAAGGTTCGCAAGGAGACGAAATGATTTGTTGCAAGGAATGTTTGGAATTGTTGCACGATTATCTTGAGGGCACCCTTAAACCGGAGACAAGTGACTCCCTTGAGGAACACTTTGAAGATTGCCCCCCGTGCATTGCCTTCGTCAACACCTATAAATCGACCTCACATCTCTGCAAAACCACCTTAAGTAGCACTGAAATTCCAGAGATTGTCAAAGAAAGACTCAAGGAATTTGTGGAAAAAAACAAATCGGGCTGACAACCCACTGGCTCTCGTGCAATAGCCTTATCTCAGGCTTCCGAAATGCAGTTCAAACGAACGTTGACAAACAGGGGTAGTTTAATTATATTCTGGGGACGGGTCCATTTAATGCGGCAGGTTAGTCAGCGTCTGATGGAATGCGGTCTTCAGGGTTCCGAAAACTGCAAGAGTTAATTTTTTTGAGGTCCCCGACGTGGTGGAAATGAAGGTTGAAGGGCTCACTTTAGATCCCTTGACAAACATGCCTATTATTATTCTGAAAGACTTGTCGGGTGGCAAAGCCCTGCCGATCTGGGTAGGTTATTTTGAGGCCAACGCCATCGCGTTGGAAATCGAGAAAATTAACACCCCGCGCCCTATGACTCACGATCTTCTAAGGACCATGATCTCTTCTCTGAAGGCAGAAGTTAAACATATCCTGGTAAACGATCTCAAAGACAATACATTTTTTGCCGTCATTTCAGTCGTTCAAAATGGAAGTGACATGAAAATTGATTCTCGTCCCAGCGATGCAATCGCCCTGGCCTTAAGAACCAAAGCCCCAATTTTCGTCGAGGAAAAAGTCATTGAAGCCGCCAAAAGCCTGGACCTACCCGACCCAGACAAGATACAGAAAGACGAAAAACAGCAATGGAAAGACTGGATCACGAAAATCAAACCACAAGACTTTGGCAAACTTTAAGAGTGCCGCTAAGAATTCGATAATCTTTTTTCAGGCAACTCGCAGACCCTTGTTTCACAAGCGTCGCTCGTGGCCAAAAACATTCCCTGTTGGTCCCCTTAAGAACACCTCTGAGCACAGGCTTTCCTCCTCCCCAGATATTATCGCTTCAAATAACACGTCTGGCTGTTGTTTCATCTCATTAATCAAGCTACAGTCAACCTATCTGGAAACCCTGTCAATGTATAAAGCTGATCTGATGCTACAGGTGACACCATGAAAAAAATAGGCGTGTTTTGCAAACCCAAGGCCCCCGCCGGAGCCGCCACCATTAGCAAGCTGGTTCCCTGGCTCCGCGAAAGAAGTTGTCAGGTTTTTCTGGATAGTGACACAGCGGCGCTCGTCAATGAATCCTCCTCTCAGAGCAGAGAAGAAATTGCCCGGCTGGCAGATTTGCTGATTGTCCTTGGAGGCGATGGCACCCTGTTGGGAGTCGCGCGAAAGGCACACCCCTACAATGTGCCTACTCTGGCAGTAAATCTTGGTAACCTGGGATTCCTGACAGAGGTTTCACTGGACGAACTTTATCCCTCGCTGGAAAATGTTCTGGCAGGAAAGTTTGAGGTCGAATGCAGAATGCTACTCAACGTCTGCATTTGGAGGAATGATAAAAAAGTAGAAGACCATAACGTTCTTAACGATGTCGTAATAAACAAGGGCGCTGTTGCCCGCGTCTTGAACCTGCAGGTGCTGGTCAATGGTCAATACATGACATCCTATCGGGCAGATGGTCTTATCATAGCCACCCCAACAGGTTCCACCGCATATTCATTGTCCGCTGGCGGACCCATCATCCACCCCAGCATGCACACACTGGTGTTGAGTCCTATTTGTCCATTCACATTAACAAATCGGTCCATACTGATACCCGACCAGTCCATCATTCAAGTTAAACTGGCAGGAGAATACGAAGATGTGAGAATTACTCTGGATGGGCAGGAAGGTTATGATATGAATTCAGAAGATATTCTTGAAATTCAAAAAACAAAAACCACCCTTAAACTGATACCAGGACTCAATAAAAACTATTACCAGACACTACGGCAAAAACTTCATTGGGGTACCCCGAATGAAAAAGATATTCCAGAAAAATAATCCATCTCAATACTTTGCAACAATCGCTGGTCGAAGTGACGGATTGGAAATTGAGCGTACGCCTTGATGAATCAGAAAATTGTTGCCTGCGAAAAAACAGTTGAGATTGGAACCCCTGTGGTTCTCTGGAATGCCGCAGGCGGTTTAGCCTGTCCAAATCTAAGAGGCCGCTCGGCCTGCACCCAGCACAACTCTAAACTCAACAACAAACCTCTGGAACCTGCGACCGAATACTCCATTACCGACCCCGATAAAGCCTATGATGAATTGAAAAACAGTGTCTACCAACTCATCATCCATTACGATGTCTGCTACTCTTCACAGCATTGCCACCAGATCATGACTGAGAGTACCTTCAAAGGAAGCCATTTTTATCTGGATCTCGACGGCACCCTCTATCAAACATGTGACCTGTACTGGAAAACCAACACCGCACCCGCCGATGACCGGAAAGGAAACGAACGGGCGATCCATGTGGAAATGTCAAACTTGTCATGGGAAGCCCTGCAATCAGAATCAGAATGGCACAAGGTCACGTCAGACCAATACCGGCTGAAAAAAGACCGTTGGGAACTACTGCTCCCAGACCGCTGGAAAAAAAACTTGCGGACTCCGGGCTTCAAGACTTATGCCGCCAGGGGGTATGGACAACGAGGTTACTTCAGTCGACGAATTAACGGTAAAATGGTCCGTATGTGGGACTTTACCGATGAACAATATAATGCGCTGATTCGTCTTAGCATAGGCCTCAACCAACTGTTGCCAAAAATTCGTCTGCGAGTCCCTTACGATAACAAAAAGAAACGCACACCACTTGACCGAATTAGAAACTATTCAACCTTTGAAGGAATTCTCGGTCATGCCCATGTTCAAAATGGCGGAATCGAAGGCGTCTCCTGCAAATATGATCCGGGTTCGGCGTTCAACTGGTCGCGCCTGCGCCGGGCTTTAGCGCATAAAACAGACCAACCGACTTTCCCCCGCTGAATTCCTCTCCCCACGCAGTCTTTGCAATCCCTGAAAAAATGAGGTTGACCTGTCTGGCTATACAAGGTAGCTTTTAGACATGACCTCTCATATACAGAACAAACACATTCAGCGTTCCCGCCGTTTTGATTTCGGTTTTCGTCTGCCTGTTTGTTGCTGGTCATTTTCTGTCCCCTGCCTCAGCCCGGGGAGCCACGATTTATGTGAAAAAGGCAAAAACGAAAATGGCCGAGAAACAATCTGCCCGATCCAGAACGGTCAAGATACTGGGCAAAGGCACCCCGGTGAAAGTATTAAAAAAAAGGAGGTTTTTTAAAGTCTCTGCCGGCGGAAAGACCGGTTGGATATTCAAGTTTCGGCTGACTGCCAAGGCTCCTGCTGGATTATCTCAGGAAGAAGATTTTCTTGATACTCTAGGAAGAGAACAAAGGATGGCCGCAAAGGAGTCTGCCTCAGGGTCCAGCATAAGAGGCCTGAGCCCCACTGCTGAAAAACACGCTCTTAAAAAAGGCACCTCAAGAGAAAGTATTGACGGTGTGAAACAAATGAACCGCTACAAGTCAGCAGTCCTCTACCCTGTACTCGTGAAAAGATATAAAACAGCCATTACATTATAAGGTAAACTATGAGTAAGAAAAAAAATTCTATTTTCAGAGAAGAACTCCCCGGAGAAAAAAAAAGCATTGTCAACCTGCTCATGACGGGGCACATAGTCACCATATCCTGTCTGGGTTATATGGCGTTTTTTCTGCACATCCAACTCGGTCAGGTTAGCCGCATCGTTGATACCATAAACGTAGAGTCTATGACGACGGAACAAGTCAACCTGCTAAAAGGCAGGGTCACTCGCAGTGTGGAACAGTGGCAAAGTGAAATGTTAGGGCTGGCCATCTTGGGTTCGATCGTTTCCATTATTGGCGGTATTTATACGATCAATATGGTCATCCGTCCGTTGAACAAGCTGGTCAATTTTGCGGATAAAGAAGGGCAGACAGAACCACTCCCAGAATTCAAATCCAACAATGAGATCAAACAACTCGCTACAGCCATTACAGCGCTGACTGTAAAGCTTGAAGAATCCTCTGTGAAAATGAAACAATAACGGGAAATTGTAATTAATAAATCCAGACAGGGGAAATTAGCGAAGAATAAATCAGGAATCCGTAAAATACATGGACAATCCCTTCAACTGCTGATTGAACTCAAGGTCTTCCTTGGGAACCCCAATCTCTTCAAGCATCCTTAGGTAGTAATAGTAATTCAACTCCCTCTTCAAACGCCGCACAGTGCCTAGAATAATTTCGTTGTCGTGGGTGGCAGGGACCAGACTCAGGCAATATTCAGGAATCGACCAAGATGCTTTTTTAGGTCGGTTTAAATCTGAAACTATCGACTAAAAATATCAAAGAGGTGCTAGTGTTTGAAGTGTCTGATTGAAGTGAAAACCATTGAAATACCGTTTTCATCAGCGGCCTGAATTACCTCTTCATCCCTTATTGAACCACCCGGCTGGATGATTGCCGAAACTCCACTTTTGGCCGCCGCATCTACTGAATCACGAAACGGGAAAAATGCATCGGAAGCCATGACACATCCTTCCAAAGGCTGGCGTGCTTTTTCGATTGCCAGCCGAGCCGAATCGACCCGGCTCATCTGCCCCGCGCCAATACCCAGCGCCTCCCCATTGCGAGCATAAACAATTGCGTTAGACTTGACGTGTTTTGCCACCACCCAGGCAAACAAGAGATCTTCCATTTGCTTAGCATCGGGCTGTTTCCTAGTGACTACCTTTAATGTGGAGGGGTCATGCGAAATGATATCTTTGTCCTGAACCAAAAGTCCGCCACTCACCCGCTTCAAATCAAAAATTCGTTGTCCCGCAACAGAAGATTCCGCAGGCATTTTCATAACGCGAATATTCTTTTTCCCAGCGAACAACTTCAACGCTTCATCTTCATAATCGGGAGCTATCACCGCTTCTACGAAATTTTTCAAAATTTCTTCCGCTGTATCCGCGCTCACCTTACGATTGAACCCTATGATCCCCCCAAACGCAGAAACTGGATCTGTCTCGCGTGCCTTGATAAACGTTTCCAACTGATTGTTGCCCACGGCGACACCACTTGGATTGGTGTGCTTGATAACAACCGCCGAATCCGCTTCGAAGTCAGTCGCCAACTGCCAGGCCGCCTCGAGATCGATAATATTATTAAAGGAAAGCTCTTTCCCTTGAATTTGAATGGTTGATACAACATCCTGCGGTCCCGCGTCAGGATCACGATAAAAAGCGGCAGACTGATGGGGATTCTCCCCATAACGCAATACCTGAATTTTTTCAAAGGGTAGCTGAAATAAAAGGGGGAACTCTTCCCCATCTTCCAACTGACTCGATAAATACCTAGCTATCAACGAATCGTATCGAGCCGTGTGCGCGTACGCGTCGCGGCTCAAGCGCATGCAGGTTTTTTCGCTAACAGAACCGCCATTTTCCTCCATTTCCTTCAAAACGACAGGATAGTCTCTCGAATTCACCACCACAGAAACATCATTGAAGTTTTTTGCCGCCGAACGGATCATGGCTGGTCCGCCAATATCTATATTTTCGATAGCATCGGCTAACACACAATTTTCACCGGCAATGGTTTTTTCGAACGGATACAGATTAATCGCCACCAGATCGATGGGTTGAATACCATGCTCATTCATGGACTGCATATGGCTCTCGGTATCACGCCTTCCTAAAATGCCACCATGTACTTTTGGGTGCAGGGTTTTAATACGACCATCCATCATTTCCGGAAACCCGGTATAGTCGGAAACCTGAGTCACAGAAACTCCATTCCGGGTTAACAGGTTGGCGGTTCCACCTGTAGACAGGATTTCTACGCCAAGCGCATGGAGTTTTTGCGCAAACTCCACCACACCAGTTTTATCCGAAACACTGATCAATGCTCTCTTTACAGATGCCATCAATTGAAAATTTATAGTTTATTTTTTTTGGGGCGGGACTTTCTTAATCAGAAAATCAGGGGTGACGATATCGATTATCTTGAGCATCCACACAGGAAAAGAACCTATCGACTCAAACAACCCTGGGTCTTCCTTACTTGGTGTCTCGGGAGCCTCTTGGTTATCTTGATTTTCTTCCATTGTACAACTGCCCTCTGAAATATGAAAAACGTGCATAAAACACAGGATTAAAGAGCGAACTATTGCACCTTTTTCCGGTTTTGTAAAATAAAAATTCAACATCGGGGTAAAACTATCCCCGAACAGCGCCTCGTCTATCAGACATTCTCCCTAGTAATACACAGGCCATGAGTGAACCGCCAGTCAATCTCCGCTTTGGGATTGAGGCGACCGAATTGTCCCTGGAGCCGTAAGACACACTCATTCAATAGTTCAGACAGAGAGTTTCTATCCGACTCGACCCAGGCCAAAGGAAACTTCAGGAGCTCCTGATGAAAAGACTCCACCAGAGCGTCGTCACATTGCCTGACCTCGTCCTGGTAAATCCCCGGCAAGAACACTATTTCAAGAAAACTTTTCGCGGCCAAATCAGGCAACGGCTCACAAGAAATTTTCTTAAAAAGGACAAAACGCGCGAACGCCATCATTGTCCACACGACCAAATCCACCTCTTCGTCCTTTTCCGGAACTACACATGCTTCCATGTACTGCTTAATAAGTTCATTATTCAGGTCAAGACCCTTGCGCGCAAACCTGAGGTAAAACATCCATCGCTCAAGAAGTGATTCGGCTTTTCGCACCTCTTCAACAGATGAAAAATGCCTCCAGTTTAACGATTCTTTATCACCATCCACCTCGGCTATCTTTGGAAAATGATCCACCAGAGCGGCCAGTTGATCCTTATGAAATTCAGTAAATATCCATTGAAGAAAACTCCCGTTTTCCTTGAGAAAACTTCCTGCCTTCCACTTCAAACTCATCAACTGTTGATACCCAACCTGAAATAAAGCCTGAACTTGTGTACGGTCAAGCAGTTTGCCTCCCTTTCCAGGATCACTGGAAGCGCCCAGCTCCAACCCTATATTCACATAGCCCAATACTTTCTTTAAGGATTCTTCCCTCATTTCCAGATTTGAAGGATCCATCTGATCGGCCACCATAATTTTATTTGCCAGATAGACAAGTTCCCAACAAATGGTGTTGATACGTTCAGGATTATCCAACAGCAAAATAACGTCTTTAAAAAAGGGGACCGATCCGGTCAAAGAAAGCGGATAAGTCGGGGCGATATTAAATTCCTGCGGATAGGAGAAACCTTCCAGCTCGGGGACGGACATCTTTAATGCTTCTGGACTCAGGCGGCTATAAACTCCCACAGCCTCTTCAAAGTCGGGTATTCCTCGCTCAGCGGTTCGAGTGAGACGCCAGCGATAGGCCTTCTCAACCGTCTGTGTCACCGGATACCAGATGACCGCCTCAAGAAGAGATTCACAAAGACCCTGGTCTTCTGATCGCAAAAGAGCGATTAATCTTTTTATAGCCGCATGCTCTTCAGTTTTAAAATAAATATCGTAAACACCATCCAGATTCAGGTGAGGCATACCCTCCACACCTGCATAGGAATCGGTCATTTCATCATCCTTACACACCTTCATGAGCGATTGAAACAAAACCACCTTTTGATCAAAATCCTCCATCTGAAACCATTCAATAATGCGAGAATCATCACATTTGTCCAAAAGCCCCAGCCATTCCAGTGCACGCTCGGGAAAAAAACGATCCCTTTGCCACCATTCGAGGTCAAAACTATATTGCAACTGGTTTTGAGACATCACCGCAAGCACGGGAAGCGATTCCTCCAATCCCGTTTCCTTGATCATTTGGTACAACTCTTCGGGCGGCAATCCCCTGATCAGATTCTCGGCCCGAGGCGAAAGATTGATAAAATCCTGCATTTGCGGTCCACGCAACCTCATTGCATACCGAATCTGGTCCTCAACGGATAGTTTTGACAAAACATCTTCCACCTTATCTGGATGCTCACGAATCCATTCGACCGGAAACGGCAATACACCATCAGGTAGTTCACTTGAAGAATCGTTCACATTTTTCATACTTGGTTTGCTTTAAAATAGTTTTTGCCGAGGAAATAATGATATCAGGAAGGATATAGGAGCTTTCAACCAGGGGCAAGCACGAAACCTGCGCTGATAATGAAAATCTACTTTCTCTGACGGAGCATGGCCAGCGTCATCAACCTGCCCGTCTTTCCTTCTTTACGATAGGAATACCATCGATGATTTTCGCAAGAGGTGCATGGTCCATCGGTGTAGATATTTTCCTTTAATATTCCCGCCTCACTCCCTTCCAGGCGATTAGCCTCGGGCAAATCGATAAAAAACTTTCCAGCTCGCGCCTTCCTGACAAACTTGGAGTTGACAGAGCTTCGCTCTATAAAAGGCAGGGCACACTGTTCATCCACCTCATAACAACACCCCCCTATGGCAGGCCCCATGCTCACCACCATATCGCTGGGACGGGAACCATACTCCCGCGAAAAAGTCTCTATCGCATTGGAAAATACACGTTTTAGAGTGCCCACCCGCCCGGCATGGACCACGCCGACCACGTGTTTTACATGATCATAAATAATGATAGGAACACAGTCCGCAGTTAAAATCATTACCGGACAATCCGGAAGGTGAGTCACAATGGCATCTGCTTCCTGATGACTCACTTCATCAGCAAAAACTTTAGAGTCCTTCAAAACATAAACGCGATTGCCATGAACCTGCTTAACACGAAACAAATTTTCTTTTTCGATCCCTAATGACTGTAAAAATAGTTTTTGATGTTCGCGAAATAATCCACCGTTATCATTTTCTGGAGGACAGAAAGACTCCCTTTTCCCTTTCTCAATTTCGTAAAATCTCGGACTTGTCCCATGAACCAGTGAAGGCTGGTTTTGGAGCGACTTAACAAAAAATGATGCAATCATAACCTTGGGCCATTAAAATTGTTTCTAAAATATGAATTTATACAAAAAAATATTTATTTTTTTTCTCCAAAAAAAACTAGCTTAAAATTCATAATACAAACCAGCATACCCCCGATGAAGTGCTTCTGACAAGGGTTTACACAACCATATAACCATAAAACCTATACGTCACAGAAACATCAAAGACGGCCTGCGAGTTCCACGTTGCATTTTGACCAATATTTCCTTGACTTTAAACACGTATGGAATAAAATATTTGGACAATGTTGGGGCGCTGAAACGAAATCCCGATATTGTTAAAAGGAGATCTTGATGGCAACCAAGAAAAAAGCTACAAAGAAAAAAGCTACAAAGAAAAAAGCTAAGAAAAAAGTAACAAAGAAAAAAGCTAAGAAAAAAGTAACAAAGAAAAAAGCTAAGAAAAAAGCTACAAAGAAAAAAGCAAAAAAGAAAGTAAAGAAA
>Ga0208411_1000578_pt1 | contig 27918 bp, 11 predicted proteins | sample ETN01SmetaG_4_FD_185793 | JGI IMG/M metagenome (GOLD analysis project Ga0208411, IMG submission 185793) | Marine microbial and viral communities from oxygen minimum zone, Eastern Pacific Ocean - ETNP2014F12-01SV261 (SPAdes) (version 2) | ecosystem: Environmental > Aquatic > Marine > Oceanic ... | reverse complement strand
TAGTTACTGTGATATTTGTAATTGCTCCATCAACAACATATCCAACAGTTGCCGCTGCTTGTGTTCCAACACCAACCATAGTCAATGTTTGTGTTCCACTCAATCCTATTGCAGATGCATCATCTCCAGTAAAGATATCATCAATTTCTGTAATATCAGTATCAATAATTTCTCCAGTTTCATACCTATAAAGTTCACATTTTAAAGTGTAGACATAAGTCTTTTTAAGTTGATAGAATGGTTGTTCATGTTCAACAAACTTAATTTCAAACAATCTATCACCAAAAGGAAAATAAATTAAATCTCCTTCAGAAGGTCTAGTAGATACTTTAACATTACTATCTCCTTCTAGAAGTGGAGATATATAAGTTTCAAACCTTTCTTTAGATATTGTTAATGTTATTTCATTAAGAGCTTGAATACCAAATTTTGATAGTATTGTAGTTTGGTCTCCATATCCTTCATTATTTTCAATATATGCTTCTATAGGAAGTGCTTCATCAAATTTGGATTCTATAACTTCTCTAATTAGTGTTTTTTCTGTTATATATTTTCTTGGAAGATAATGCACTTCAACACCATACATCCTCAACTGTTCATTGATTAGATCCTGAACTAGATTCTGCTCTCCAGATGACCCTTGTAAGAAAAATGAATTTAATACCATTACCTTAACCTATCATATCAAGAGGAGGTAGTTCATAAGTATTGGACATTCTTTCTCTAATAATATCTAAATCTCTCTGTGCATCATCATACATTTGTCTTCCATTCAATTCCACACCACCAGGAAGTTTTACTCCTTGGAATTTCATCATATTTTGACCCCATTGCTTCTTAATCAATGCGGTTAAGTATGGTTTTATAAACGAATCATTCCATACTCTAGCATAATCGCTTGGATCTAATACGGAATAGCAATCAATGATTAGATAATCACCAACGGTTAGATTACCCCAATCAATATCAAGATAAAGTCTGTCTTGTCTTTTATTAAATCTAATCTGCTTCTGTGTAGATAATAAGAAATCCAAATCTTCAAGATATGTCTTAACCATAGCATAGGATAAAAGTTCAGTAGATCCCCAATAATAGACATCATTTAAGAACAACTGATACTTCACACTAAACATATTATTAGTCAGAGTGTTAGATCCATCAAAATGGAATAGTTTAGTAACTCCTATTACATTTGGTGGAATTTGTAAGAAATTGCTATTTTCTTCCCAATTGAATTGTGTCGTAGCAGAACCTACGATTGTAGCGTCTGCAGTAATTGTCGATATTCCTATCTTACCATTACTTCCACCATTTGCTCTTCCTCTATCAATATCATCTTGCGTTACTTGATACTTATAAAATGTCTGATAAACACCATCAAAATGCCTTTCCTGAAAAAACTGAATGGCATCATCAGTCAAATCATCAAGTTGTTCATCAGCAACATTGATCTCTAAAACAGGAGCACCCAATTGCCTCTTGCAATAATCAATTAATTCTGTTCTTGTAGATGGTTGTGCCATTTACACAATTTCCTTTATTGATATTTAGACTGGACGAGCTGGTGCAATAAATCCTTAATTTCACCAATCTCACCTTTTAAGTTTGCAAGATCCTCTTCCATACTTTTAGATTTTTGATCTGCTTCATTATTAGCATCACGCCTTGAAATATATTCATCATAAGCAGATCTATTAGTGTTTATAATACTTTGTGTTTGAGGATCTCTTACTAAATCAGAATGATCTTTTACTTTTATATATTCCATAATATTAAGCGAGTGCTATTACTCTCAAATCCTTTGCTGAAGGTGCATAACATTGACTAGTTGATGTAAATACAAATTTAATCCTATAAGATTTAAATGAAGGCAAAGTCTTTGAACTGAATATGTAATCAGTCCATCTACTTGATGCATTAACACCTTTTTCTGGTAAAGGAACATACTTATCTGAACGACCACTATTATTCTGGAATTCGATAATTTCTCCTCTATCATTTAAGTTATCATATCCAGGGAATGGCGTAAATACCGGATAGAAATTATCAGATTCGCTTATTGAATAAAATGCTCTAATATCCGAATATGAATTTAGAAATGCACTTAAAGTGAGTTGTAAAGAAGTTGCTGAATTTTCAAGATTTATTTCTTTGGAAATAAACTGGAAAGCAGTTGGATCTTCAGTTGCAGAATTCGATCTTTTATCTGTAGCATAATCAGTGATTATGCTATTAACTCTATGAGAAGTTATAATAGTATTAACTCTTTGTGAATCAATAACGGGAGATAATCTTGTATCACTAGATTCTAATTGAACGCTTAACTGGAACGATTTGTTACCATCAAGATCTGTTAACTTATTATTTTGATTGACATCAGAGAAAATAGCTCTAGGAGTATCTAGATAATTTGCCTTATTTAAAGCAACCGTTTCCCATCCCTTATCAATCCAAGCAATTTCATTACCACTCATACTCGTTGAGCTTACCGTTCTAATCATACCACTCAAACTTGTTCCAGGAACAGTAGTATTTTGAATCATTGGCGTAATAATTTCAAAAGGCATATTTTGTGTTGCATGAATATCATTTCCACCAACTGATTTTGTCCTTTGAGAATAAAGTTTTGGCCAACCAGCAGAAGTAGTTCTATCAATACCATCAGTACTCATACCAACTTTAATATTATAATAATCAAACGTAACTGGATTATCAATTGTTGCATCATCTAAATCATGAGTTTTATTAATTCTCTTAAGAGAAATTCCATTTGTTTCATACTTATAAACTGGTGTTCCTATTGGATAATCTTTTGGAGTACTACCTCTTGTAATAGTTCCAGTAAGAGATCCAGCAGATGTTGTTGTATATCCAATAATCTCATCACCAATCTTCACATAACCAGCATTTGTAGTTCCGATTCCAATATTCTCAAACGATTGGAAATTAGAAATAGAATCAACCGATAATGCTCCAGTATTAGATGAAGAATATGCTGCAGTTAATTTTGTTGGTTTTATATCTGATCCAACATCAGATATAATAACCTTATTCTCACTAGAATACATTCCATGATTTCTATGGTTTATTTTTACATGCAATCCATCATTTACAACAGTAAGTTCTTCGATTTGAATTCCACCAACATCAGACATATCAGACGTTGTTGATGCACTACTTACCCAATTTAATGCTGTAGTAATCCCTGTGCCATTAATAAATTGAACAGTGGATGCAGATCCAACAGAAATGAAGTTTCCTTGTACATTATCAATAACAAGTTCATTTGTTTTTCCTATTGCTACTGTAGATAATCTTAATGCAGTACCAAGATTATTAGATCCAATAGTAGTTACTCCAAGAGTATCTCCAATTTCATATCCAGTTCCACCCGATACAACTGTCGCAAATCCAACAGTTCCATCAGTTTTAACTTGAATATTGGCAGTTGCATTTCTACCAGATCCAGTAAGTGTTGTTAAATTAACTGTTGAATAAGTAAATGGTCCAGTATATCCAATTCCTGAACTGATAATATTTAAAGCGCCTGTTATGCTTCCAGCAGATCCAACATAGTTACCCGTTGCATTATTTCCCATCTGACTAATTACAAGACCTGGTTTAAGATCGTGATCAATAACTGTCTTTGAAAGTCCAACTCTTATTTTCCTTGAATTGAAAGACAGAGAATCTGACATCAATCTTGGAATTTGATTATTTCCTTTACTTAAAACAGGATTATAGAATTCAACTTGTCCTTTTTCAACAAAATCTGCTCTATAAAGAACAAACTTCAAATCTTCCCATTGACTTGGTTCCCAAGTAGAAGCATTTTGTGATTTGAACAGTGAACCCAAATATGGTTGGTTTGAAATAAATGCATCGGTTAAAAGATCAGTTTCACCAATTCTAGAAATATAAACACTATACTTAGTAGACATTGATGCTACACAAATAGCATACTCAGTACCACCATCAAGATAAACTGGAGCATCAAAAACAAAAGATGTTGCTACTGATCCATCACCAGAAACATTAACATCAATTGGATCTAAAACAATTTCAGAGAATGGAATAATCTTTTGTGTTGGTGTTCCATGCTTCATTGTCCTAATTTGAAGAGTTACTGGAATATCACTATCATCCTTAGACTTAAAGAATACATCGCACCTAGTAGCAAAAATACCTGTTTCATCATCAACCAAGAATGATTGAGCCAATGGATCATACCATTGAGTTTTAGATCTTAATCTAGAGGTATCACTAATGATTCTACTTGAAATAACTTGAGTTCCTGTGGTTCTTGCAATTGCTTGCTCTTCAAATTCAATTTTGTTTTGAATCCTTGCATTGCGTACAGAAATAATATTTTCCTGCACAGTCTCCATAGTTCCTGTTGCAGTAAATCCTTCTTCAGAAATTGTAGTAGCGACTTCTTGATTATTTGCACTATCATTAACAAAAGTCAATACTCTTGTTCCAGCCTCAAATCTTGGATTTGTATTAATATTTGGATTTGGAATAAAGAAACTACCAGTTAAATTTGCAGATATATCAGAGATCAATCTAACATCGGTAATTGTTGCTTGAGCACCACTTGTTTTTCCTGTAAGTGTCATATTTGCTTCAACATAACCAAAATAATCACCTTGTGCTTGCTCTTGTAATGAGTAAGTATCAATATTTAAAATATTTGATGTTGAAGAATAAGACTCTGAAAGTACTTGTGAAGTATAAGGATTTCTTGCATAGGTAGATGTTGGAATATTATATTCACCCTCTTTGTGATTTGATTGTGCAACTCTAAAGGTAATTCCTGGACGTGCAACATTATTTGCTACACCAACTCCAGTATCATTAACTGTACCAGATACAGTTTCACCAACTTCAAATGTGCCAGTAGTCATTGAAATTTCAAGAAGTTTTGGAACACAATACTTAGTTACATTAACATTATCAAAGAATGCATACATCTTTGTAAGTGGTTTAACCTTTTTGTTAACAAATTGAATATTTCTAGACCTCATATAAGGAATAGCATCTCTACTTACAGTTCTATCTCCAACAGAAGTTTTATCAAATTGCTCTGTAATAATAGTTCTACTGCCACTTCTTGTTTTTGTACCAGTGTCTCTAACTTCTCTCAATTTTTCTTCAACAACTTGTTCTCCATCCCACCAACTTACTGTCCGTGTGCGACTCCAATTACCACCACCATGCCTGGGAGGTTCCGCTCCGGCCGTAATTGTTGTTCTTTCTCTTGTAGATTCTATAACATCCTGACCAGTCCAATTATCTTCCCATGCATTCCAAATTACAGGAGCAAATCCAGTCTGTGGATCAACATTCTCAGTTTCAACCATTTCACGCATGGTCTCTTTATAATTACCCTCTGCTTGGATAACTTTTGCTTCCAATCTTGTAGTATCAATCCAAGTATCTGTTGCGGGTGTTAATGTAAGAGAACCTTGCCAGAAACTTATTAAAAATGGCGTTACACTTTCAGTTCTTGTTGCAAAAGATTGCTTAAGCCATTCAACATTAGCATAATCAAGAGTAATTATATCAGCGGTTTTTCTTATATTAATACCTTCAGGATTTTGGAATGCCAAATCAGCATCAGGATCAACATTTTCAACGGGACCCTGAATAAGATCAACAGAATTAGTATAATGTTGGGGTTTTAACTTTTTATTTTTAATATCAATACTATTCTTATAAGGAAGATTATTTTCCTGTGATGTTACAGAAGTAAAATTATCAACAAAGAATCCAGATTTAAATCTATTTAATCCCTTACTATCGGGAATAAACATATTAGCAGTATTTGCTTCAAGTAAAGATAATGATGTATAATATTCAAGATTTTGAATTCTCTTTTCAAGATTTCTAATATCAGACATTCTATATCTCTTGTGCTCCATAAAATTAAGAGAAGCTTGAGATGGATAATGAAGGTATGCTGGAAGATCTACTCTTGCAATTTCAATTGCACCATCAATATTTACAGGTGCCTCAGGTCTTTCTGCCGATTCTCCATACTGTATTTGGAACTTACCATCTTTTGTAAGAAAAATTCTATCCACTCTTGGTAAATAGAATGAATAAGTAAAATTAAGAGTTCTATCAGATGCTAAAATATTTGGAACACTATTTCCTGCTTGCTCAAAATTTCTACCATGAAATTCAAAAGGAGATCGTGCGTTCTCAGATACTACATAATCTGAAACAGATGGTCTAATATCAATTATATCAGTTACTCTTTCACTATTTACTGTTCTAATTTCGGTATCATAATTAAACGATTTACTATATGAAGCAACTGTTGTAATATCACCATCATCACTAGAGTCATAATATCCGTTTGAAAAATAAACTTTTAACTGTTTTGTTGGTTCATTAAACTCATCTTTCCTCTTAATTGATCCATAATCATAAAAACTTCCCTTTTGCCCAGCATTAAATGCAAACTGCTTAGAAATATCAAAACTCGATTCTGCTAAATTAGAAACTGTTCCTTGAATTTTTGATTCTTCAAAATATAAAATTTCACCTTCTCTAAAATCATTGAGATTTTTTGGAATAAACTGAATTTGAGTAGAAGTTAATTTTTCTGCAACTATTGCAATCGCACCACTATTCTGACCCGTAATCTTCTCACCAATTATAAGGTCTGAAGTATCACTTGCCGGACCAGAAATTGAGGATAATACAACTGTAGGAGCAGAAGGTTGAGTAGTATCTGTAGATTCATAAATTCCATGAATATTAACAATATCAGGAACATTTAATGTTATCCTTTGATCTTGAACTCTTGTTCCATAAGGATAATTGCCATAACTCAAACCATCATTTAATGTTGTTGCTCCTATACCAGATGCTTCATATTTGGACTTATCAATTATAACTGAATTAACTCTATTCTTTCTCTTTTGCTTTACTTTAACTTTGGTTTTCTTTAATGTATAAGTTAATCTTGCTGCACTATCAGCGGCTCCCAAATTATAAATTTGCAATACTGTTGATCCACCAGAGAATGATAATTTATCAGAAGTAAGAACTTCCGTAGATCCATCTGATCTAATTAAAGAATATGCTTCTTCATCATACGGTTCAAATGTTTCATTTACTCCTACAGTAACGGGTGTTGATAATTGATTTCCTCCAATCGTTACAGTTTTTGACTTTCTTATTATAATATAAGAATCTTCAAGATTTACATCAGAAATATTTTGTTTAGGTAATGGTGTATAGAGTGTATTATCACTAGAAGATTCTAATTTTGTTCCTAAGACTTTAAGATCAGTTACATCAAGCGTTGATATTGGAAGTCTACCTTGAACAATATCAGTAACAGTAGTGACGCCAGTAATAGTAACATCATTAGTTCCTATACTAACAACAGATGCATATACTGGTACAGAATAACTTGGACTACTATAAGATATCAAATTACCTGTCGTAACAGCAAATCCAGTTCCTGGGAAAAGTGGATTTGTTGAAGTTATTGTACTTAATCCACCTGGACTAACTTGACTAATAGTAGCAATACCTACATCAAATTTAGTAGATTGAATTATATCTGCACTAAATGAAGTTCCTACACCAACAACTCCACCAATATTTCCATGGACAGAAGAAACATCAGACATTCCATATTGAGTAATAGCAATCGCAACTCTTCCATTATCATTTCCATTAAATAAAAATGATTCATTTAATGTAAAAGTTCCAGATTTATCATAAAGATCAAGAACATTTGTATCACTTACACTAGTTTTAAGATATGCACTTGCGTCACTATTTTTTCCTTGTACAAGTACTGGCGTTGTTAATGTAACATTTTGATTTAAAGTAATCTGAGTGACAGTCTGAACATCATAAAGAGAAATTCCCCACTCATTTAAATCACCATTTGAAGCACTATAAGAACCAGATTCTAATCTAAAATCATAAACTCTTGCTACTCCGATTTCATTCCCTGCAGGTGTTGTTTGAGCAGTTCCTACTCTACCATCTCTAAGACTAAGAACATATGTATTACCAACACCTACAAGAGGAGTTCCAAAAACTCTATTCAATCTTAAAGTAGATCCAGTATTATAAGATAATGCTTGATCCTCAATAGTTTTTACATCTCTTGGTTTTGGACAATCAGCATTTGTTGAAGTAATAGTTTCAATTTCATATCCTTTAACAAAGGCCTTTCCAGGAGAAATTTGATAAAGTGCTAAATCAGGAGAGGGACTTGATCCAGAATTGGTGAGTTGTCCTTCTTCTAGAACTCCATTATTACCCATATGATCATTTAGAGATTCTCTAACTGTTACATCAAAAGGAGTTGTAACATAATCTCCAGATTCTGCATATGTTCTTCTTGCTAATTCATCACTAACTACAGAATATTGCGTTTCTACATTCTTTGTTCTTAAAATACCATTCTCAACAACTGCCAATTGAACAAAGTTTTCATCATTTATATCAGAAATTGCTTTTTTAAAAAGAGATACAGATACTTTAAGTCTATCTGCACCAGGTGCAGCATAGTTATTATATCCAGTTGCATTATCGGTTAAAGTCTCATCTTGGTCAGATGTAACAATTTCCTCATTAATGTAAAGACCAATTCTATATGAAGGAAGATTTGCATACTGATCCAATATTAAAGTCTCAGTATCTACATTTACAAATTGACCTCTAATAAAATAAATACCATCAGTAATCGAAAAAGCAGCTCCGATTGAATCTGGATCCGTAGCAATTGTATTTGCAAAAGGTTCACCTGCACCAATTGTACTATTACCAAGAAGAGTACTTAAAATATCAGTATCACAAGATATAGATTCTCCTCCTATAAAATATTGAGTTGAATTATCCTGAATACTTGATGATAAGTAAGTTATATACAGAGTAGTGTTTCCTCTTTCAGAATCATCAGAAAGTAAAGCCTGATCAACAATAGCAGTTATTCCACTAGTTAATCCAGTAATTTTTAATCCGATTAATTGGTCTATATAAGCATCTATTGGAACACCCTGAAAGGTGTTATTAAGTTCAATGCAATGATAATTTTGATTATACGCAGTATTTCCAGGTATTACTTTTGCACCTTCTTTAAAAAAGTGTTGCCCAAATCTTTCAATTTGATTCTGTAATATTGATTGTAGAGTTGTTAATTCTCTAGCCTGAATAGGATATCCTGGTTTAAACAGTACCCTATGATAGTTATTATCCGGATCAAAATCGTCATAATATGGTGAAACGTTTAGGTTTGTTATTTGTGACATAATTCTTTAGAACTGCAATATAACCTTGATATCTTCTTTTTGATTAACAGATCGTGTGACTGATGGTCTATTATCAACATAAATTATGCTCCCAGAATCTTTTGCGACTTCGGGGCTTGCAATTCCATTTACAAACGATTGACCAAGGTAGTATGTTCTATTATTTATTACAGTCGAAACACCGGTAAAGGTATCATTAATTGTCAATTCTTCAACAACACCTCCACCATAAACTCTTAATGATCCACCAGATCCTGGAGATGCTGTAAATTTGTTTCTAACAAATCCAAATTCAGGATTTGTTATTGCAACACCAACAGTATTGAATCCTGACATCGATCTATCTTGCCAGATTTTTAAAACTCCAGTTGCCTGATCATAATTAACTACTTTCCCAACTGCAGTTGTACCTGTTGAAATATTTTGAGTAATAAATGAATCTGCTTCAAAAGTTGCCGAACTATAACCAATTCCAGTTAATCTGAGAGCTTGAACTGCACTAGCCTTATCAAGTGTTAAACCTGATACTGATCCAAATGCTTTGGGATTTTCAATAAGACCAATTCTTGCAATTTGATTTCCTGTTATAAAGTCTGGGTTCTGATTATCGTTTTCAAATCTAGAATATAACAAAATATTTCTTGTACCAAGTTCTCTAAAAATATTGAATCCATGACCACCTTGTGGAGGAATCATAACTTCCAAAACTGGTCTAGCAGTACCGGTAGGAATTCCGCCAGCAACTATATCCACATTAGCATAGGTATACCCAGATCCTTGATTTGATACAACTACGCTATCAACTTGCGAATCGTTATTAATAGTAACTGTACATTCTGCACCTGTTCCATCACCATTAATTGGAACTTTAGTATAAACTACTCCAGCACTTCCAAGTGAAGTTCCTCTACTACTAACAACAACAGTTTTGATAGAACCATCAACAGCATTATCACGAACTGCACTATTAGTACTAGAAGTTTCCCAATCATCTGGGACAGGAATATAATTTGTAGAATCAAATTTTACAATATCAGAAGGATTGATAGTGTAAAGGTATTTCCAAATATATCCATCACCACTAGAACCAGCAGTTCTTGGTTCTAAATCAGTAAATTTTGGTTCATCAAGAGAAGGACTTCCATTGGGAGTTTCTGGTGTAGTTCCATTTTGCAAACAGATATAAACTCTATAATCACTATTAAGAACAAAATAACTCGCTCCATATAAACTAGTTGCGCCAGACACCGGAGCAGTATTGGAAACACTATAATCATGACGATACATATCATAAGTATTACCAGAATTCCAAGTATTTTTTGGAACTACTAGTTTAACATCTCCGGAAGAAATTTTCTTAAGTGCTATTATAGTTTCCCAAAAATTATTCTCATCGTTAAAACTATCAATAGGAGAAGGTGGATTATTATCCCAATCACTTTGAATGTCTGAAGAATTGGGCAATCCCATAAAAGAATAATACGAGTTGGTTGTCGTAGTTACTCCTGCAAGAAAATTCCTTGCACTCAATATTCTAATTTGGTCAGTTATAATTGCAGCCATTTTTATAGTTTTTATTTATTTATTAGAGTTGAATAAAGTTAGAATACTTAAATGTATTTAGAGATTATACATCATAGTCTACATATTTTAATGGTACATATCTCCTCACATAAGCAGAAGTATCAATACCAGTCACTCCATTTTGATTATAGAACGGGAATTCTTGTGTAGACGTTCTGGCATTACAATCAATCCTACCCCAAGTATAAGATCCATAATAATTACGGTATACGAAATTATCAAAATCGCCTGTTCCAAATCCTGCAAGTACATCAGTAAAGGTAGTATTTGTAAATCCAATTCCAGAACCAGGTAATGGAGATCCGCCATAAGTGGTAACACCAACAGTGATTTCTCTAACAGCTCTACTTCCAACGTTGGTAATATCCATAAGAATAGTTTCTGCTTTCAATGCTTTATAAACATTATCAAGAGCAGTTGATGCAATACCAACAGTTCCTCCATCACCATCTATAGAACTAGCTGCCATACCAAGATTAGACTCTCTAAGTACAAAATAATCACCTTCATCTATTTCACTTACTGTAATAGCAGTTCCAACCATTGCAGTATCTTGCATAAAAGAATTATCTGGAATTAATAACTCGAATACAAGTGCCGTAGTTGTACCAACAATAGAAGTTGTTCCTATACCAACAAGTAATCCACAATCACCAGTATAAACTACGCCAGAACTAATTCTTTCCATTAATCCAGGAGGTTCTGTCATTAGAACTTGAGGTGATGTACCTGCGGTATGGAATGAAGTATATCCAGTACCAGGTCCAGTCATAGTAAGTCCAGTAACTATACCTGCAGAACTAATATATGCTCTAGCAGTTGCTCTATTATCTGATCTCAATCCAACAGGATTTTCAATAATTACTACCGGATTAGTGGAATAACCCACTCCACCATCAGAAAGGGTAAGTGATGTAATTGAACCGCCCGCAGAGACTGTTGCGGTGGCAGCAGCAGCGATTTTAGGGTCTTGAGAAACAATTAATATATCCTTCTGGAAAGATACTGAGATATTGTTTTCATTTTGCTGGTCAAATAATGGTCTTATACTATCCACATAAATCGCAGTAGATCCAACACCAACACTTTGAATAACGTTAGTATTTGGATAGATATTAGCTTCATATAAAGCACGATCCTTAGAAACTCTCTTACCATTAAGAATAAAATCTTCAGTTTGCTTATACCAATTTACTGGACGTAAGAAATTAATATCAGTAATATTTCCTGGTCCAAAATATGGATTTGTTGATACGAGATCAGTAGAATCGATAGTGTAAATAAGTCTTTTATCTTCTTGCAAAACTTCGCCTTGACCTAATGATGGATCATTATTAATCTGCAAAGAATCTCCTTCTTTTATAGTTTCTAGAATATCAACGTCTTTAACGTCAATAGCACCACTACCTTTATAGAAAATAATAGCTGCAGTATCACCTGGTTCTGGAGGTTCTCCAAAAATAATTGTACTTCCTCCAGGGAAAATATATCCCTCACCAGGAACTTGGAGAATATTATTGTAAAATACAAGTAAAGTATCTTGTATATTAATACCAGATCCCTTAGATGCTTTAATAGAAGTTATTACACCATTAATTCTTAATTGGAAATCTTTTCTAATTCCATCAAATTGATCATGAATAGTATCAAGTGGTTGAAGTTGACCTATAGACCATCCAGAGAATTTATCTGTATATATTTTGTCAATATTCAATGAAAAATGTTCAAATGATCCAAGTGCCGATGCATGTGTTGGAATTCCAGTAACACCACCAGTAGGAACTGTAATATATTCATCAAGTATGTACCCATAACCAGTATTTGATAATGAGAACTCTGAAACAGCAGAATCTTCACTAACAGTAATATCAACTACAGCATATGTTCCAAGACCAGCTACCGTAGAAACTCCATATTCTTGATAAACTAAAGGAACATTAGAATAAGAACGTGGTTCATCAACTACAACATCATATGTCTTTGTTGTAGAGAATCCGGCGTCTGTATTTGTTATAGAACATCCGGTTGAAATCATACCAGTAGAAGAACCTAAAGTATTAATACCAATAGTACTAAATCCAATATGTGTTATTACATTTTTATTAGAAGGATCAGTTCCTGTTACTATACCAATATTTGCAATTCCAACTTTTGGATCCAAGATTTTAATCTTAACTGCGGTTCCTGCAGCCATTTCATATACACTTGCACTTGAAACTCCAATAGTTACTGATGTTGTACCTATAGAAGTAATAGTTGTTGATTTAATAAATGTACCAATTCCAATTGTACAAGTACTACCATATCCAAGCATCTGCAAAATACCAAATACACTATTCTTATTATTAAGTGTAATTACTCCAGTTGATGCAGCAGAAACAACAGTCGTATCAGTTAAAATCTCATAACTATCATGTGCTCTATACCCGGATCCAGTATAACCTATTGTAACTGCAGATATTGTACCGTTAGTTGGATCAGAAGCACCAGGTGCTATTGTTATGGTTGCTCCTGCACCTATTAATGGTTGATATCCAAGTCCTTCAGATGATCCAACTGAAACGATTACACCACCAATTGGCAGGTTTGATTTATTAACATCATAAGTAAGAGTGGGAGGAGTTCCTGTAAAGATTGCTGATGTAATACCGCTCGATGCATTATAATCTGTCGTATAATCATTTGTAAGTCCCGGAATCTGGAATATATCATTAATTAATAAAACTCCATTTTCATCCTCTATTTCAGATACATTAGCGTAACCTTGAGTTAAAGTAAATGTATTTTCAGTTCCATTAAAGTTATGAGAAATATCATCAAATAAGTAGTTTTTACTATATGATTCATTAGAACTACCTTGTGTTCCAGATCTTATAAAAGATCTTCCTTGGAAGACAGAACTAGTACTAATTCCGGTCCAATCTCTATCATATGGATCACCATCAACTGAAGCCTCTGGAATATTACCATATGGTGCTTCGGTAAAGTTAAGAACATTATTAACAATATTATAATTACCCGATACCTTTTTAACAGATGCTCCAGTATCATAACCAACTGCTACTGTACCCAACCAAGGTCTCTTAACAAGAATTGCATTTGTTAAGGTTCCTATGCCTATAGTTTGGACTTTAACAATCTCAGAATCATTAATCTGCAATAAATCATCACTCGCAATTGATGTAATTCCAACTAATTGCATAATGTCATCAGTTTTTAAACAGTCATCAGAAAGAGTGGTTGTTACTGCTGTTCCAACAACTGGAGATTGTATATAGTTATCTAATGCAATCAAAACTTTCTGATTTTGATTTTTTGCTGTAAATGTAGCCGTATTACCAATTCCAACCGAAGTAATATCAAATACCGTAGGAACAACTGCTAATGCATCTGCTGCAGTTGCTGCAAGTTTAATTTTATTAGAATCAATCTTAACCGCAAAAACAGTACTTGGTAATTTATCAGTAGATCCAATACTAGGTACTGAAGTAGTTACAATTCCAATATGCTCTGTTGTACCTGTACCTGGTGTTGAATATGTTAATTCTTCACCACTAACAAAGAAATGGTTAGGAATAGTAATGGCATCCGCATCAGTAACATCAGAACCTGCATATTCTGAGAAAAATCTTCCTCTTTGTGTCTTATAATTTCTATCAACTTCACTGGCATCCAATCCTTTACCCTTATACACTCTCACTACAGCAATATCTGTTGTACCACTACCTCCAGATTCGCACTTACCAATCAAGACTCTTGATTGTGTTGTTAATATAGTCCCAGAATAAGTTGTTTCAGTTGCTCCCTTTACTCCATCAAGATAAGAACTAACAGTCGAACCAATTCTACTAACTACAATATGTTGCCATACATTTAATTCTGCTTCTGAAGGAAAATCTCCATCAGTATCTAAAGCACCATTAACTGCTTTAAATATTATATTACCTTCAGATCCAGACTCAATATAAAGACTGAATGTATTATCAGATGGACTACCACTACCCCATCCAGCAGCAATTATGTGTTGATTTGCTGCACCACCAGAACCAAATGATGTTGGTCTAACCCAAGCCTCAATAGTGAAATCGCCAGTTCCAAAATCAAAATCAGTACCATCATCAGGTACTGTACCATATGCTGGTGGGAGTGACTTATAAGCAAGTTCTCTACCTGAAACATCATATATGACATCAGGACTACCATATATTGTTGAATTATTAGATTCACTACTAATATCTTCCCAGGTAGTAGTAATACCTATGTTTCTTCCGTCTAAATGAAGGACCAAATTATCTAAAATTACATTCTCACCGTCTGTACCGACAATACCATTATCAGAATTATCAATATATCGTTCAAAAATATTATAAGTTTCATGCGTTAGATTAAAAGCTCTCTTCTTATCGCTTTCTGCTCCACTATAACTTCCGAATTGCGTATCAATATATGCATTAGTAAAGTCAATCTTAGATGGAACAACACCTGCACCAACATCAGATTGATATCGCATATAGTTGTAAAATGTTCTCACTTCAACATTTATTCCAGCAGTTGGTGTAAATTTCAATGCCGTTATATCAGTAGAAGCAGTATAAGTAGCTCCAAAGGTTCCAAGTCCAGCAGCATTACCAACAACAAGATTTCCCCATTCAGTCATATAAACATCATCACCATCATCACCAGTATCACATAACATCAATTCAGAAATTTGAGTTTTATTATTAGTTTTATCTGTAACTTGAGCAATAATATAAGCACCATCATAACGAGAACTGTATTCTCCTACTGAATTTTCTGTTGGTGATCCAGAAGCAGGAATATTATAATATTCACTACCCAAATGAGCATGATCAAGACCAAAGGATCCAATTCCTGCAGTTGATCCCATAGAAACTATTACTGCATTAATAGTAGCAGCATCCTCAACATTTGGAGTAAAATCAACTTTAACATTACCACCAGAAATATAAGGATGATATGTTCCCAAACCAGAAGCAGCTTCAGGAGATTCATTTAAGTTTGTTAATCTACCATATTCATTCATATCAACTGTAGTTCCATCATGAACCAAAGTTAACTCATTAAACTCATAATCACCAGAAGATGTTTTAAATTCAAACAAAACTCTTGCCGAAGTATAGGTGGTAGCAATACTAACAAAATTAGTCTTTGTACCAGTTCCTACTCCAGCAGCAACAGTAGTACTTGTTGTCGAAACCTTAACTCCACCAAAATCAAAAGATCCTGTACCCACTACTAGATCATTTAAATTATATGATAAAGTGAAAACATTATATCCATTTACAGCATACTTAGTCGGATGGAACTGAATAATACCGTCAGATCCAGCAAGAGCATAATCAAAAGACCCTAAATCGTATTGAGTATCAACTCTTGCATATTGATTCATATATCCAAGTCCACCGTCATCATGCAATAATGTCATTATCATCATTTGACGTTCATTAGTATATCTACGATCTTGAACATAAGTTATATACTTATGAGCATTTGCATCAGCATTTGCAAAAGTGGCAACATTACTATATCTTGTTGCTCTTGGATTGCTATTAAACTGAGAACTGACATCATCAATAGAAAGAACTCTATTACCAATAGATTCTGAATAATCTGTTAATATCTTACTATTAAATACAACTTCATCCGAAATTGAGGTTAATTCACTACCTTGAAGTTTTCCAATCTTACTATTTTCCGAAGCTAAATCATAGTTGTAAACACAATTCAAATCACCATTACCAACAAAATCAACAATTGCTTCGTGATAACTTTGAGTTGTTGCAGAACCAACAATAAGATTATTAGATGGTTCTGTTTCAATCTGCATATTTGAAAACTTCTTAAATCCTGCAGTATGATTTAATGTACTTACTACATCGTCCCATTCACTTAAATCAACACTTGATTGTAATGCATATGAGAACCTTTGATAATAATCACCATCTTGAATTACCTGACTACTTAAATTCAAGAAACCTTTTTTATCTTCCCATCCAGATTCCACTGTTGATTTTGCATCAAGATCATATGTTGCTGTGAAATTTTTAGTTGAAGATACTGTTCCTCTTGTCTTTGTAGATGTTCCTTCTATCACATGTCCAGGAACAAAATCCTTATTAGTTTGGACTTTGAGATATCCAGTTTGACTATCCCAACTACCAACTTTTCCTATAATAGATGGATCATCTAAAGAAATAATACCTTCACCCTTTAGGAAATTTGTTGTCGTAAGTTTGATATCAAACACTGGAAAATCTTTTTTGGCTATAATCCTACCAGATGATGCTGGACCATAGAATGATCCTGGAGTTTCACCAATTGATAGATGATCATCAAGACTAACTGTTACAAATCCAACTCCACCAAGATTTTCATCTTTTCCAGTAATTGTAAATAATTTGTAGTTATATTGATCAGTATTATATCCCTTTCCATCTCCAACAACTATTACATAACCAGTACCAGGATCCAATGCAGTTCTACCAACAGCAACATTCTCAATCATAACTTCATCACCAATTGAAAATGGGAATGAATTTGCCGTACTAAACCCTGTAGATAATGTAATAGTTGCGTCTCTGGTTATTGTACTATATCCAATAGTACTAATACCAACACCGTTAGAATTCCTAGTAGGAAGTAATCTTGGAGTAAGATTATTAACTCCATAAGTATTCTTCATAATTTTGAGTTCACTAGCACCACTTTCAAAAAGTAAATCAACTTCTTCTTTTAGTTCGTCAGTTCTTCCATCAAAAACAAGGACTTTAGGTGGAATCGGACCATATCCCCTACCAGCAGAAGTAATTCCAATCCTATCAAAAATGCCAAGATCTTCAATTGAGATTATTTCAGGTAGTTTAGCAGTTGGTCTTAAAGTTTTGTCATAAGGATAATCAAAACCAACATCTCTCATTTTAGTTTTCTTAATAAGTCCAACATTATCACTTTCAAAAGTAAGGACAGCATTTGATCCTATTCCAGATGTTGTATCATTTTCTGTAGTCTTTTTTGCAACTCCAGCAAATAAAGGCATCTTATAATAGTTATTACCACCATTAAAGATTTTTACTTCAGTAATTGATCCAATACCAGTAGAAGAATCGGTTGAATATACAATAGTAGAATTACTTTGTGTATATGATAAACTTTCTGGAACTTTTGAAAGATAATAAGTAAATGTATTTGTTCCTCCAATAGAAACAGTTTGTTTTCCATTATAAATGCTATCAATAATTTCTATTGTATTATTTCCATTTACTTCATTATCAATAGATATTTGGAGTTTTTCTTCTGTAAGTTGATCAGTCTGAATTGGAACCAAATTATAATAAAGTTCTCTTGGAAGCTCTGAGTTAGAGACTAAAGTAACTTGACCATCAATACCAATTACACCAGATTTAATTACTTCAAATTCAGATGAATATTTGACTTTATTAAATATTCTTTCTTGACCTTCATCTTCAAAAAATTCAAATGTAAATGCAGGGTATTCAATAGCATTTTTTACATAAACTAATGAAGAATCTGAAAGATCAAAGACAATTGAAGCATTTCTATACAACTTAATTGGTGGATTTACTGGAGAGAAATAAGAATTTTGAGCACTTGTAATATCAACAATTGTTGGAACAGAACTTATAGAATCATAATAAGATTCTGATAACTTAATAGTATCCTTATTAACAATCACCACATAATAGAACTTTTCGTTTGTAAGTCCACCTGCAGGAGTATCCGCAGTATAAATTAACTTCTGTCCTAAGACAAAACCATGATCAGAAACTGTAATTTCATTAGTTGTTATGTTTATATCACCTGCAGCAATTGTTCTTTTATCTATTACAATTCTTCTATTATAATCATTATACGAAACTGTAGAAGCAATCGAAACTGATGGTTTTACATCAACATAAACATTATCCGAAATAAAGACATTATGCGTCGTTGCAGTAGCAACAGTCACTGTATTCTTATAAACTGATGTACCAACTACATTATCATAATTTGTTTTAAAACTCTGCTTATCACCAGACCCAACATTAGTAAAATACAATAACCCTAAAGATGTAGTCGTATTTCCAATTCCAGCAAATGTACCTGTAGATGCTAATCCAACTCTTACTGTCGAAATACCAATTAAATCATTATCTATTTTTGCCACATATAGTCTCTGTTGGTCACTTAATGCTAACTCAGCAGATCCATTAGTAGAAACACCAATAGCAGATCCACCATTTAAGTTATAAACTAATTCATCATTAGTCTTTAACTCATGGTTTGGTAGATAAAGAGATTGTGTTGGAATATATTTTTGCGTAATTCCTGCACCAGGATTAGAGAAAGTTATGGTAGTTCCAATACCAACCAAAGTTCCCAATCCAAGAGTGTCGGGTGGATTGAAATAAATCTCTTTATTAAGTCTAAAGTTAAAAGATGTTTTAAGTCCTACATTACATGTAAATCTTCTTGGATCCTCATAAAGAATTTCTGTTGCTGTATGTGCAATACCATAACTACCTGTTCCTTCTACTTCTCTTAAAACTCTAAGTCTACTGGATATTTTATCGATATTTAAAACTTTAACCTTTTCAGCCGTAGTTCCAATGCCAACCGTTAAAACATTATTTTCTCTAATATTATCTATATCCAAATTGCCATAAACAGAGAAATATGTAACTATTCCTGTTGCACCAGTTGTTCCAACTCCTGTCGTCAAAACATGAACTGATGTTGTAACACCAATGTTATAATCACCAGAAAGTTGTGTAGCAGATGTACTTATTCCAGAAATAGAAACTAATTCAGCATTCAAATAGTTATGTGGTGAAGAAGAATAAAAAGCATATTCCCCAGACTTATTTGTAGATACTACTTCTAGATCATTTATTGATGTAGTTGCACAACTAATAGAAGTAACATCCTTGCCACCAACTTTAGATACCCTTATATCAGCACCAAATCCACTAGTACCAGTATTATCGAAAAGAACAGAATCATTTACTTTATAATTGGTTCCACCTGTAACAATTCCAACAGAAGTTATTTTCCCTGGAGTAGCAAATGAAACATCAGATAATTGATCATCTTTCATTTTATATGGAAGAGGAAAATACTTATAAGATTCTTCTTTTTCAAGTAAGTTATACATTGTAGTATTTCTTAACCACTTACTCGCTTGAATATCATAATCATCTTGATTAGAACTCTTTATAAAGTTAAAATCACTTGGTTTTGAATGAAATTTATCTCCAATTAAATATGGAAATACAGGTCTCTTATAGTTGACAAATACACCACTAGAATCAGCAAGTGCATCACTAATAGTAGCAAAATAAGCATATGTCCCTTTTGGAAATTCTGGTGTTACACAAAATCTTCCATTATTTTCATCAAGAACAGCAGCACTCGAAGATGGAATATGTACATAATCTTCTACAAAAAATCCTTCCTCAAAAATACTAATAGAAGGTCTATCTACAGAAATATTTAATTTATATCCAGAAAGCATTTGCGTAATAACGCCACCATCAATCTTAGAATATCCATAAGGACCATAAATTGGATTTCCATCATATGCCCATCCAATGATGGGAGAATGCTGTTTAGATTCTTCCTCCTGTCCATTAATTTTTATTAGATCAGGACTATCAAAAAGACTATTACCAGACTGATCCGAAGCATATAAAATTTCTCTAAGTTTTCTTGGTGAATATAAATGAACATATTGCAATCCATAATCCGTATTTAATCCATCATCAATAAACCCATCGTCATCAGTAATAAACCTATAATTTTTCTGGGTTAAATTAACTTTCCATTTTTGTAGTTCTATTCTAAAAACAGCCTTAGATCCTGGATATGTTATTGTAGTATCGGTTTCTCCTTGAACAAATCCTATACCACCATTAATAACATTTACTTTAGTAACCTGTCCATTTTCAATAACTGGTGTTAATGTTAATCCACTACCACCATCTATTGAAATTGATGGTGGTGCTTTGATATTTGATCCACCATTTTCGACTATAACTTCAAGAATCTTTCCATCCTTAACTACTGGAGTAATCTGAAGACTATTACCATTATCAATAGAAATTTCTGGTTCTTTATTAAAGTTTAATATTTCATCAGAACCATATCCACTACCTTTAGCAACCAAATTTACAGATACGATTTCTCCAGTAACAATTGGTTGTATTGAAGCTTCAAATGTTTCAGATCCTATAGAAGAAATACCAATTCTACCATTAAGTTTAACTGAGATTGGTTGATAATTAAAATAATGAATATCTCCAGCGATTATTGTACTTGTTAAACTAATATATTGTTTTATATCATAATAATATCTTTCTCTTCCGGAAATTGATCCTACTTGAGATAATTTGAATGTATCCTTATCAAGTTTTGTTATATAATAATCTGTTCCAGAAGTTAATCCACCAATTGCTGTTCCTTCTGTGGAATAATTTATCAATTCTCCAGAGTTATATCCATGATTTTCTACAGTTATTTGATCAAGCGCAGTAGATAATCCAACAACAGTAGTCTTTTTATTTTCATATCCAGAACCGCCATTAACAATATTAATTGAACTAACAACTGATTTTTTAGATACAGAAGTAAATGCATGCCTACCAGATCCATAACCAGTAAGTGATATAGTATTAATTCCTACTACAGCCTCATCTTTTGTTTTATAAAGTTTTACACTAGTCGTATCTTGAACATCAACAAAATATTCTGCCTCTGTGGTCAATCCAACAATAACATCTTGATTATTTGTTTTATAGATTACATGTTCATAATCTCTAAACTTGTGATATGTACTAAAAGCAATAATATTATTAGTAAGATCTACTAATCCAAAACTTTCATCTGAATTAAAATCAACTTCATGATCAACTAATTTAAGATTTACCTCTGCTTTTGCGCCTATACCATTTCCACCACTAATTTTAATTGTAGGTTTTTCTATATAATCAAATCCGCCATCAATAACTCTAATTTCTTCAAATGTTCCTCTTATAGCAACATTTGCTGTAGCACCAACACCTGCTGGGTCAGAAATATTAAAATCGGGTGGAGTTATTACATTATATCCAGATCCGCCGCCATCAACAGAAATATTTTCTATTCTTCCATAGTATATACTATCTGCTGATTTATAATTTAAAATTTCAACTCCATTTACCAAAATACCCAAAGCAACTCCAGGTTCTGTTTCAATTAATCCTCCTACATCACTTGGATCCTGTATTTTTCTAAGTAACTTATGATTTTCTAATTCTTGACCACGAAACTTATAAAATTCAATAGTATTATCAGTTATTGTAATAGGTTCTGTTGTTATATAATCTTCATTATAGAGTTCTGATCTACTTCTCGCTAACTTTAATGATGTTGTATCTGATAATCTTTTTACAAAGTAAATTCCCTCATCAGAAATACCAGTTAAAGATATTGTTTCTTCTGTTTCAATACCATCAGCATCTTCTACTGTTTGTGTGACAGTTTGTGGAGTATAGTATACAATATCTCCAGTATAAAAACCATGGTCACCTGTTGGAAGAACTTGAAAAGTATCTCCACTAAATGTTCCTTCAAATTTAATCAGGTTCTTTTTAACATTTAATTGCTGATCTTTATAATAGGGAATAGATGATGCTGCTACTAATGTATCATTACCATCTTTATATGCAGAAGTTACGTTTGCCGATATTACATTAGCAGTAGGAAAATTGGTTGAATTTACTTTTAATATATCCTTCTTAATAGTATATTTAAGTGATTCATCAAATGTTCCTTGATCACCTATTGTAATATTTTTTGATGTGTTTATACTATAAACTTTTCCAAACAGTTCATCTCCAGTAGATGAAGTAAGTGTAAACGTATCACCAATTCTAAAAATATGATCATTTTCAAAAGTAACTCTATATCTAGAAGCAGCTATATTAATTAAAGATATTGTCGATATTTCATAAGAAGTTGCAGCATTAAAAATCCAAGAATTGGATGATGCGTCGGCAGTAGTAATTCCTAAAGTTTTTATTTCAATAGTATCATCTTTTTCATAAGAATAATTTGGTTGATCATACTTAATATCACTCAAAACAGATGATATTCTCATCTTAACTACTTTATCATCAGCAAGAGTAGCGGTTGCAAATGTATTAATGCCAACAGTAGTATTATCTAAAATACTCTGTTTTATTCCTGTACATCCATAAAATTGATTATATGAGGATGATGTATAGGAAACAATCCCTGCAGATCTATCACTATAATTAATATACAATTCACCAGAATTTGGAAATCCTACTGTAGAATCCACATCAATAGTTGCATCATCTGCACCATATTTTCCTATACATTTTGTTTTGGGGTGAGGAGTGAATGATCCATATTCTGCTCCACCAAAACTGCTACTATTTGAACTAAAAGATGCATCAGAACGCAATTTATAATAATCTGTCGATGCTCCACCAACAAGTATTTTTTCAACACTAGTAATTGGAGAATATGCTTTATCGATTAAACCTTCGTAGGAATGTTGAAGTAAAGTATATCCTTCGATTGATTGCACATCACCAGATATGGGTTCAACAACCATATCATTAGTAATCTTATAGAGTGGTTCAGAAGGTGAAATAAGATTTTCACTTGGTTTAATTACATCTACATCTACACCATATAAAGCTCTAAAAAGTATTTTAAAAGATTGATTTGTTCCTCTTGAACTATAAAAATCTTTAGATTGTTTAATAAAAAGATTTTTATTTAAATCTGCATAAAGAGTTCTATTTTCAAGTCCAGGAAGAAGTTGATATTTTGTTTTATTTAAAAATTCTTTTAAAAAGAGAACATTTAAATTTTCTACAGTTGAATTTGCACTATGCGAATTGCCTAAAGTCTCTGTAAATATTAGATCTCCATTTTCATCATCAGAAATTCCACTAAACCCGCGAGTACATCCAATAAAAGAAATATCTGTTTTTGATTTATACGTTATAATTTCATCATCAATTTTAATAAGTCCATATTCATCAGGAAATCCAAGTGTATTGGAAACATTGATAGTTGTATCCCATTGTTCAATATCACCTAATAATAAAGTAGACTCTGTAGTATTAGAATTATTATCTAACTTAACATATTGATCAATATTTTGTATTAAATCAATAGAAGCACCTTGAAATTCTTGAGAACGATAATAAATCTCTAAAAAATCACCAATAAGAGGAAATTCAGTTTCCACAAATTGTGGCAACTGATTCTTGACGATAATGTTAAATGGAACTCTGCTTTGTGTCATTTTATGATCTTACTAGATATCCGTTACTGTAACTGGAAGAAACAATATAATTTGATGCTGATGGGTCCAATCCAGATGATATTTGATCAATTACCATATTAAATACACTATTACCAATATCCAATTGCAAATATAAATCTTGCAATCCAATCACATCATTTGAATGTGGTGCAGCAGAAACTTCAATGATAGATTGTCCATCTTTTGTTTTTGCTGATGAAATAATGTTAATAGGATTAATTGTCATAACACCACTAATATAATCAATAGTACCAACATTTTTTCTAACTATAGTTGCATCTGCTGATGATGGGTTTGAAATAGTAAATAAGAATAATGATCCTGATGTCCGATTAGTATTGGGAATGTCAGAAAGATAAACATCACTTTGAATACCATTAATTCTAAATGCTGAAGATTTTATATTGTAACCACTCATACTATTAATATGGAATTGATTACCAAATCCAATTTGATATTCAGCAATTGCATTTAAAGCAGGTCTGATATCTCTCCTCATTACAACTGTTGTGATATTTGACATAACAGAAGAATGACTATTGTCAATAGTGTTCAAGAATTTACTATATTTAAATCTTGCACCATACTTATTTAACTCACTTGATTCGGCGTATTTTGTAACATTATTTTGAATAATTGATGATACCTTAGACGCTGAAGGTGCTAAGTTTGTATTATAGTAAACATTTGAAGATACCTCAAGGTAAAGATACTTAAGATCAAGAATTTCTGGAACAATTCCAGCAACAGAATACTTTTTAAGGTCTCTCTTAATGTTTTCTTTGATCAAATTAGGTAAAAATTCACCACTTCTTGGTTTAATACTAATAAAAACCTTCCCATACTGTGGTGGAATCAGTTCTTCACCTCCAAATACAGAGATTGATTCAGTTTCTTCATAAATTCTTGCTGGAATTAATGTTTCATAATCATTTGCACTAACTGCTCTATTTTGAGAAGCATAAATTCGTGGTGCATACTTCTTAATAGACGAAACACTTTCAATCGTTTCTCCACCAGATGCACTTATATCTGTTGAAAGCATTGATAGGCCGGATTCTACAACATACTCAGAACTATTCCTCGTATAAGTTAGTCTTCCAGTAAAACTAAATTGTGAGATTCCGTTTGCAGAATCTCCATTTGTTTTAATATAACTAATATCAACTATATTACCTTCAGAAAGGTTCTTTCCAAATACTCCATCACCAAAAATAACCTCATATCTTTCATCTTCAATTTCTTGTAAGAAGAAAACTCTAGAGTTTTCATTAATAGAAAATAAACTATTCTGAAAAGCATATTTTTGCTTCTCTGTATAGTCATTTATTCCTACAGTTACATTAATTAATTCACTATCACAACCAATATTATTGATTAAGAATTTTTGATTAGGATTTCTTGAGTTATAAGTGTAAGATTCTTCAATGAGACTTCCTTCATAAAGTGTAATTAAGTTAAAATTTGCTTCATTATCAACAACAGGTACTGTAATATCATCTTTAATTGAGAAAACAAAGGATGTATTACCAAAAGTGCCGGCAGATGTTGCAACTGGACCTGCTTTTAATGTAATTGTTGCTGGGCTTGGTATAATATCTGATGTATTAATGAAAAAACTAACCGTTGCTTGAGCAGCTTTCCGCGATTTTGGTGTATAACCAATATTTCGCGCTAATGATACTACATTTTCTCGTAATGTAGCACTATCAATAAACACTTCATTTGCTACCATATTGGCATTATATGAAGTGATGTAAGTATTATATGCTAAAACATCAAGAATAGTCGATAAATTAGACCCTTCAAAGTCATAATCGGTAAAAGTAGAGTTATCTTTAAGATAATTCTCTAATGTGGTTTTTATCTGGTCAAAATCCAGATTTGCGAAATTTATTAGTGCCATTTATTGAGACGTTGATTGCAACACGAAATCTAATTGCTGCGCGGGTACATTAATTCCAATTATATCATATGCAATAAGTACATTAAATTCATTATTATCATAATTAGGAATCACTTTTACCTTAGTTAATGATACTCTTGGTTCATATCTATCGATAGAATATTCTATTTCACGTTTAATTCTATTTGCAGTAAGTGGTGTTATAATCTCAAAAAGCATTCTTGATATTTTACATCCAAATTCAGGATCAAAAAATTTTTCACCAGGATAAGTAAAGACAATATTTTTTAAAGATCTCTGTATTGCATTGGTATTTTTTAATGCGATTAAATCATTAGTTAGAGGATGCTTAGCAAACGTCATACTAATGTCTCTAAAACCTTGACTTACACTTTGTAAAGGCATTTGTACCTATAACTATAGATTATATATTCTGGGTTTATTTATAGTAGTAATTAGTATTCAGCTAAAGGTACTGGTCCATCAATCTTCCATTCATCGATTATTTCTTCCTGATTCTCAAATAACTCTCCATTATTTTCAAAATCATTCTTTTTTGGAGTAAGTTTATCATTAGCAATCTCTCTAAGCATTTTCTTTTCCATGTTCTTCTAATGATGATTATTACTACTAATTATAAGCATAAAAAAAGACCTCCCAAAGGAAGTCTTTATTTCTATATTATCTACCTTGTCCTCTATACTTCTTACGTTTAAAGTTGCGAGAGGTTGCTGCATGCTTAGTATGTTTACCAGCACCTTGTTTAGTCTTCTTTGGCGTTGGTTCTACTGTATCACCATTATTGTTACCATAAAGTGCCATTTAAATCTCCTTATTTAAATAATCAAGTTTTTTTTGTACTGATTCGGGAGTCGCTGCAACTCTATACTGTACTTTATCTCTATGAGATAATTCAGATAGATTTTGTGCTACTTCCATCCATAATGTATTATCGTCTTTAACCTTTTTCCATATCATAGTTAATAAAAAATCTTAATGTATATCTAGGTACTTTTCCATAAGTAGTAGGAGCATGCCATATATCTGCCGGATAAATGGACATTTGATTATATTTATTTTGTATACAATCAATTTGTTTAAATTTATTATAGTGGTCTTTTAATAAATTGTCAAGATCTGAAACCTCTTTTCCATTATGATAATTACAAATTGCATTTAAGTATTCATTAGATTGTAAATAATCATGATTTTTTATGGTTTTATAAAATGATGTTCCACTATTAATAGAAGGATCTTTATTTAAATAAACAATTGCTGTTATATTAGTACCAATATCTTTATGAATAAGACCTTTGTTTCTTATATGATCATGTTCTTTATATGGTAAAATTTTATGAAAATCACATGTGATATTAATAATAGTTAAACCATAAAATAATAAAGAGATCTTTTCAGTAATCCATCGATTAAGATCTTTATCAATATTTAATATAATATTTTTTGATACTGAACCAGGATATAGATTATACCCTGGTTCGTTATACTCACAGTTTAATGCTAATTCTCTTACATAATCCGGATACTTTAAAAAATCATCAATTTTAGTAATAGGAATATTAATATTCATACCATTCAAAGACAATATCCGAGTCAATTCACCATAATCCATAATGTATTATCGTTTTTCCAAACCATGATTAGATTCTACTAAGTATGTTGTATTATCACGACGAGAAAGTTCACTAAGAACTTCCTCTGCTATTTTCCATAACTCATCTTTAAATTCAGGTGTATTTAATGTAATATCTAATATACCATAA
>Ga0208411_1000577_pt1 | contig 27948 bp, 28 predicted proteins | sample ETN01SmetaG_4_FD_185793 | JGI IMG/M metagenome (GOLD analysis project Ga0208411, IMG submission 185793) | Marine microbial and viral communities from oxygen minimum zone, Eastern Pacific Ocean - ETNP2014F12-01SV261 (SPAdes) (version 2) | ecosystem: Environmental > Aquatic > Marine > Oceanic ... | reverse complement strand
TACTGATATTATAAGGCAAAAAACTATAACTTTGCCTTGATGAAAAAAGCAAAGTTGAATCAACCTCGGCTGATGTATTTCACATTATGGATCCCCTGTCCAAAAATGAATGAAACTACTGACTTTGTCAGCGAATTCTCGGATGTGAATGCTTAGAAATATTGATGAAAAATGCTATTTGGGCTTAAGGCTTGAAGCACATCAAGAACCGATTAGAATGAATTAAGTATCACCTCTTATTGAAAGCCAATATGGATTTTGAATATACCAAACAAGTTCTAGATCTTCAGAAACGTCTGCAAGATTTCATGGACGAACATGTCACTCCCAATGAATCGAAGTATTTCGAGTCTGTGGAAGAAGACGGACAACGTTGGAGGATTCCACCTGTAATCGAAGATCTCAAACAAAAAGCCCGTGCAGCTGACCTCTGGAACCTGTTTTTACCTGAAAGTGACTACGGTGCTGGACTGACGAATGTGGAATACGCGCCACTTTGCGAAATCATGGGGCATTCGGCAATTGGACCGGAAGTTTTCAATTGCTCCGCGCCCGACACAGGCAACATGGAGGTGCTTGTTCGCTACGGTTCCGAAGAGCAGAAGAAGCAATGGCTGATTCCATTGCTCGAAGGGAAAATCCGTTCAGGATTTGCGATGACCGAGCCAAATGTAGCCTCTTCGGACGCGACCAACATCCAGGCCAGCATCCAACGTGAAGGAGACGAATACATCCTCAATGGAAGGAAATGGTGGACCTCCGGAGCGCCTGATCCCCGATGTAAAATCCTGATCTTCATGGGCAAGACCGATCCGGAAGCACCTAGGCATATCCAGCAATCGATGGTCCTGGTACCAATGGAAACTCCAGGAGTGAAGTTCATCCGCAGCCTTCCGGTTTATGGCTTCGATCATGCCCCCCATGGACATGCGGAACTGGATTTCGACAACGTCCGGGTTCCAGTATCGAATCTCCTGCTCGGGGAGGGACGCGGATTCGAAATAGCCCAGGGACGACTTGGCCCGGGACGGATCCATCACTGCATGCGTCTAATCGGACAGGCGGAACGGGCTCTCGAGATGATGTGTAAAAGGGCCAAAGAGCGGGTCGCTTTCGGCAAGCCCCTTGCGGAACAAGGGGTGGTCATGCAGGCAATTGCAGACTCACGTATGGAAATCGAACAAGCCCGCCTGCTGACGCTGAAGGCTGCAGCGATGATGGATAAGGTCGGCAACAAGGCCGCACGTGCTGAAATCGCAATGATCAAGGTCATTGCCCCGAACATGTGCTGCAAGGTCATCGATCGTGCCGTCCAGATTTTCGGCGCCGCTGGAGTCACCGAGGATGGCGGGCTTGCCCATGGCTGGGCCTGGTCGAGGGCTTTGAGATTGGCAGACGGGCCGGATGAGGTTCACCAGATGAGCATTGCTAAAATCGAACTTCGCAAATACAACTGAAGATGGGTCGGGTTGATGGCAAAATCGCCCTGGTGACTGGTGCTGCTTCAGGCATCGGCCTCCAGGCTTCCCTCCGCCTTGCGGAGGAAGGGGCCCGGGTGATGATGACCGACATCAACGTGGAAAATGGTAAGAAAGAAGCCGAGAAACTGGGGAGAAATGCTGAATTCCTGAAACTCGACATCACCCTTGAAGAGGATTGGATCTCGGTGCTAAGGGAAACCGTGAAACGTTTCCAGAGTTTGGATATTCTTGTCAATTCGGCCGGAATGGTCCTGATCGCTGATGTGGAGCAGATCTCACTTGAAGATTGGCGTCATGTTCACGCTGTCAATCTCGATGGAACCTTTCTCGGCTGTAAGCATGGTGTCCGTGTTATGAAAGAATTCGGAGCAGGATCGATCATCAATCTTTCTTCGGTGTCAGGACTGATCGGAGGCTTCAATCTCGCCGCCTACAACTCCAGCAAGGGTGCGGTGAGGATGCTCACCAAATCGGTGGCCCTGCACTGTGCTCGATCGGGTTACGGCATTCGCTGCAACTCGATCCACCCTACCTTCATCGAAACCCCGATGCTGGATTCGATGATTCAGGATGCTCCGGATCCGGAAAAAGCCCGTCAGACCCTGATCCGGCAGGTGCCTTTGAAGCGTATCGGAACGACGGATGACGTAGCCAAAATGATCGTCTATCTTGCTTCGGATGAATCCACATTTGTCACCGGAACCGAAATGGTGATCGACGGTGGAGTTGTCGCCCAGTAGATACTAGACCGGCCTCCCTTGAATATCCCAAACAGAATTCAGGATTCCAAATACCTGCTCGAGGTGAATGGGCTCCAGGTTTTCCTTAAACAAAGGAAACGGCAGCTGCCAGTCGTCCAGGATCTTGATTTTTCCATAGGATTCGGAGAACGCGTCGGAATCGTTGGGGAGTCCGGTTGCGGGAAATCGATTACTGCCCTGGCCCTGATGGGCCTGCTTCCCTCTTCGATGAGTATGGAGGGAAGTATCCGCCTTGCTTCCTCCAGGGACAAATTTGATGAACTGAGCCGGCTCCAGGAATCTCAGCTCTGTAAAATCCGGGGAAAAAGGATCGGAATGGTGTTTCAGGAACCGATGTCCGCCCTCAATCCGGTCCAGCCCATCGGCCATCAGGTTTCGGAAAGTCTGCTGCTCCACAGTCATGTTTCCAGACATGAGGCCTTCCGACAGGCATCTCGAATGCTGGAACGTGTCGGGCTTCCGGAATCCCGATTTCCACACTCCCTATACCCGCACCAGCTTTCCGGAGGACAAAGGCAGCGTGTAGTCATCGCCATCGCCATGGCTTGCGGTCCTGATCTGCTGATTGCCGATGAACCAACCACCGCCCTTGATGTGACGATCCAGGCTCAAATCCTGAGACTGCTCAGTGAACTCGTGGAAGAAGAAAACATGTCCCTGATCCTGATCACCCATGACCTTGGTGTGATTGCAGAAAACACCGACAGGATGCTGGTCATGTACGCGGGAAGGTGCGTCGAAAGCGGGCTTACGGAAGATGTCTTTTCAAAATTGAAACATCCCTATACCCGGGGACTGTTTGAAGCCCTTCCTGATGGAGAGCAACCTCAAGCAGAGGGTCCGATGCGTTTGAGGGCCATCGCTGGAAGAGTCCCAAAGTTGGATGAACGCTCTGAAGGCTGTGTCTTCCAAACCCGTTGTGTTTCTGCTCAACCACGTTGTCAAAAAGAGATTCCATTATTCGGTGAATCTCAACAGCTTCACTCTTGTGCCTGCTGGTTTCCACTTGATGCACCATGATAGAGGATCATTCCACAAGTAACTCTGAGAGGAAGGAACTGCTCGACCTGGATTGTGTCGTTCGGGAGTACCTCCTGCCGAGGAAATCCCTGCTTACCCCCAGGCCCAGAATGAGGGCCCTGGATGGAGTCTCTCTGAAGGTCAAAGAGGGAGAAAGTTTTGGGATTGTTGGAGAATCCGGTTGTGGAAAATCAACCCTGGCCCGGGCTGTGATGGGGCTTGAATCCCCCAAGTCCGGAAGTGTCTGTTTTCAAGGTCTGAATCTCTACAAGATTTCCCCTGAAACCCTAAGATCGCTGCGCCGGGGCATGCAGATGGTCTTCCAGGATCCTTATGGATCCCTCAATCCCAGACACACCATTGGCCGTTCCATTGCAGAACCTTTGAGTCTGAAAGGTATAGAGAACTCCAGCGAGTCTTCGAATCTTGTTGGGGAGGCCTTGGAGGAGGTGGGGCTTGATGCTTCGGATGCCTTGAAATATCCCCATGAATTTTCAGGAGGTCAAAGGCAAAGGGTTGCTCTAGCCCGAGCCTTAATCACCCTTCCGGCCCTGATTGTGGCAGATGAACCCGTGTCCGCCCTTGATGTTTCCGTTCAGGCCCAAGTGCTGAATCTGATGCTAGAACTGCGGGAACGCCACCGCCTGGCTTACCTCTTCATCAGTCACGATTTGAGCATTGTCCGTCACATGACGGAAAATGTCGCCGTGATGTTCGCAGGAAGGATCGTGGAACAGGGCCCAACCCGGGAACTTTTTAAAAAACCGAGTCACCCCTATACCCGGGACCTGCTCCGTGCAGTCCCAAAACCCGTCCCGGGGAAACCGAATAATTCAACCAAAAACCAAGCATCATTCCAGGAATTAGTGCAAAATTCTGAACCAATTCTTGGCTGCCCCTATCGTTTTCGCTGTTCCGAAGCAATCTCCATCTGTGCCGAACACATCCCTGAACTGCTTCCGCTTCATTCCAAAACAGAGCCTCTTCGAAAATCCGCCTGTCATGCTTCATTAAATCAAAAAAACTTGAATTCTTGAATTGCATAATAATTAATGCAAACTTCTATAAACGGCACATTCAATCCTCAACATAGGAATTTTTTATGACAAATAAATGGTTAGTATCCCTGCTTTCTGTCGCCTGCATCTTCTCCATGGATGCTTATGCGGGTTCCCATGAAAGCGTGTATAAATCAAAAGGGACCTGCAGTGGGAGACACTCAAGCATCACCATGATGGGGCAATTGCCTCTGCAAATGGCAGGTGAAGGACGATGCGTGGAAGAAGCGCAAGTGATGGGCAATAAAGAGGTCAGGAGTGGAACATGCACTTATTCGATCATCATCGACCCTTCCCAACAGCCTCCCATGCTTCAATACACTGCATCCTGCAGGAATTACGGAGCCGACGGAAACACACTTTTTCTAAGATTTGAAGACAATGTTGCCATCACACAACTAGGCGGTGTCGCCAAAGGGACTGTGATGGGAGGAACCGGAAAATTCAAAGGAGCCAGCGGAGCTGGAACAATCAAATGGGGAACTGGGCCCATGGATCCGAATGATCCAATGAGAAATGACAATACCTATGAAGTGAGTGTCAAGTTAAGAATTCCCTAAACTCTTTTCTCCCACCTCATGATGCTGGAGGGGATCCCCCTTCAGCATCTTGTCAACATATGAATCAGTATTATCAACTTTGAAACCCTCTGCAAACCGTTGCAAACAAAACAACCAGAGTTTCTTGGGACCCCCCTTACACCAACAAATCTATTTATAGTCGTTACATACCCCTTACTAAAGGTCATAGGTATCTAAAGAAAAAAACAACATCAGGAGTTGGGGTTGGTTGTGACCTGCCCCCTTTAAGTGGTCCAAGTTGGATATTAGTTTATCATACTTATTTCATTGAACTAAATCTGATAATCTCTGTTTATAATAACAAAATATTACTATTTACTAATAGTAATATCATTTTCAATATATTTCTACGAAGTAATAATTGGGAAAAGATAAAACAATACATAATTATAAATCTACAGTATAAAAAAATTCTATATTTCTTCAATGCTATTCAATTTGCTGTAATCTTTTCCGAGTTCGGCCTCCTATTTCAGGTAATACTTTTAATTTTATTACAGATTAAAGTTATTGAAACCGTTAAAGGTTTTACGATTTTAGAATTGAGGGAACTTTATGATTAAAGATTCTCACCGCAACTTCACTATTCACATCTTAAGAGGTTCCAAAGAGGTATATGGTGTTTCACAAAAGATCCTAGTGGCAAGAATACCAAAATTATGAATTCAGTCATTTTGGCAGAAATTGTTCTGAATTTGAACAAGGTAAACTCCATATTGATTTAACAAAAATCGAAATTTTTTAAAAAGTTTGAAAAAAATTATTCGAAATTCGATTTGCTTCTTGATTAATCTTTTTGGATAACTTTCAGGGAAAAACAAACCAATCCCAATTCCTTTCTTATCATGTTTAAATAAAGTACTGATGAAAGACTCATCTTCCGGGGGTGCTATGGACAAACCCCTTGAAAAGCTGGATTTGCTGCAACTTGCTTTCGGAGACGGCACCCCGAAGAAGGCTTTTTTTACAGCTTTAGTGGTGGGCTCGATTTTAACAAGCATCAACCACGGAGATCTGATCCTTGCAGGAGAACCTCCCTTTTGGCTCAAAATTGTCCTCACTTATTGCGTTCCATATTGCGTCACCACTTGGGGGGCGATTACAGGGAAACTCGCAAAGATGAAAATAATGGCTCAATGACTCTTAGCCCAAAAACTTTAAAGAATTACCAAAAATGAAGATTGAGGATTTTTTCAATCAGCAGAACGTCATCGAATTGAGTTTCTTCAATTTTGAAAATGCGATCACTGCTGCTTATTACGCTCGTGAAAACCTGGAAATCGTAAAAGTTAATGATAATTTCCGTGAATTCTTTCCCGTACTTGGGAACGTCAGTAACGCCTATTTCCCTGATGTGCTGACTCAGTTGGGTGTGAACATGGAGCAAGTGGAACAATTTATCCGTGATATTAATGACAAAGGCAGGGTTCTGATCCCACAAGTTCCAATCAACATTGATGGAGAAGAGAGGATTTTTTCCCTGCTTTCGACGAGAACCCGCAATGCTTCGTTTTCTTATTTGAATGGGGTTCAGGGTCAGTTTGTTGATCGTACAGAGGAATGGGCACTGCGGCGTGAACGTGAAGAACTTCTGGAACAAAAAATACGGGACAGGGAACTGATCGAGCAAAAATCCCTTCAATTGGAAAACCTTGCCACACGCTTGGCGAAGTACCTCTCACCACAAATATACCAAAGTATTTTCAGCGCTGATGGAGAAACCAAACAAAAACATTCGCGCAAGAATTTAACCATATTTCTTTCGGACATTGTCAAGTTCACGGATCTGACCGATACCCTTGATCCAGAAAGATTGGCTTTGGTGATCAATTCCTACCTTTCTGAAATGTCTTCGATCGCTTTGGAATGTGGGGGAACCATTGACAAGTTCATTGGTGACGCTGTTCTGATTTTCTTTGGTGATCCTGAATCCGAAGGTGACCGCGAGGATGCTTTGAAATGCGTTGAAATGGGTTTGCGGATGCAGCAAAGGGTCAAGGAACTTCAGAAGCACTGGAAAAAACTGGGAGTTGCCAATGGAATAGCTATCAGAATGGGAATTACCACCGGATTCTGTACTGTCGGCAATTTTGGTTCAGACCTGCGTCTGGACTACACCGTTCTTGGAAGTCCCGTGAATCTAGCTGCAAGGTTAGAGTCGATGGCTCCGCCGAATACAATATTGGTTGATGAAAGCACGAAAGCCCTGATTGAAGAGGATGTGGATTGTAAAGAATTTGATAGTTTCACCCCAAAAGGCTTCGCTAGACTGATTCAGGTATACAAGGTAGACGATTTTCTTTCCTCCAAACACCGTGATCAACGGAAAAAGCTTTCACACGTTGGTGACCGGGTTGAGATCAATGTGCTTGATAGTTCAGACATCCATGCAGCCATGAAGGAACTTCGGCAAATACAGGAATCTTTTGAAGAACAATTTAAGGAGAACAGGTAAAAAGATTTCTGTGTCATGTGATCCTATTTCTCCTCCAGAATTTCCTGGAAAACATTGGTCCATTTCTCATTCCAGATTTATCCAAAAATAGAGATTTTGTTTATAGGATTCGGTTGATTGTTTGACTGAATCCCGAAACATTTCTTGTCCGTAAATATCGGTGAGTTTGCTTTGGAATAGTATCTGAGATATCATGTGTGTCCTCATGCATAACTCTTCCAACAAGATTCAACGCAATTTTATCCTCAGAATGAGGGGGCTTTTCCATCCAAACGGATCCTTTTTTTATGGTTGGTGGATTGTCGCAATGGCTGCATTTGTGATGTATTTGGGCTCCCTGTTCTGGATGCAAAGCTATGGAGCTTACACGGTGGTGTTGAACCGTGAATTCGGTTGGAGCATGACCCTGCTTTCGGGCGCGTATGCTTTGACACGCATCGAAAGTGGACTGCTTGGGCCACTCCAGGGCTGGATCGTGGACCGCTATGGGCCTCGTCTGATTGTCAGCATAGGTTTGCTGATGTTTGGTCTCGGGTTGCTTTGGCTGACACAGGTCGAGACCCTGCCTGTATACTATCTGGTGGTTTTTTTCATTTCGGTGGGGATCAGTTTGGGCGGATTTCACACACTGATGGTTTCAATTGTCAACTGGTTCCAACGACACCGAACCAAAGCAGTAGCTTTAGCCCAACTGGGGCACTGTCTTGGCGGACTCAGTGTTCCCATGCTGGCATATGGGTTGGAACAGTATGGCTGGCGCTTGATGGCCATGGTTTCGGGCTTTGCTGTCATAGTGCTGGGCATCCCTGTGGTTCAAGGCATCCGTCACCGACCGGAAGAAAAAGGGGAGGAAGTAGACGGAGAGCTCTCACCGCTAGTCTCCTCAGATCTCAAACAGGGAAAAATTGGGACGCATTCAGTCAGCTGGCAGGATGCTATAAGAACTCATGCCTTCTGGCTGATATCGGCTGCTCACGGCATAGCCTTGCTTTCTGTTTCGACAGTATTGGTACACCTCATCCCGCATCTGACTCATAAACTGGGAATGGGGCTGACCGAAGCAGGATTGGTCTTCTCCACGATCAGCATCTTCCAGATCTTGGGTCTGGTTTGCGGTGGATATTTAGGAGACCGTTTCAGCAAACGGATGATTTGTTTTTACTGCATGATTTTCCATGGCACCGGGATGCTGGTACTGGCTTTTTTCGATGCTTATCCGATGCTGGTTTTGTTTGCGGTTCTTCATGGACTTGCCTGGGGCATCCGGGGACCGCAAATGGTGGCCATCCGTGCAGACTATTTTGGAGCAAAATCTTTTGGAAGGATCATGGGGATTTCATCCCTGGTGGTGATGCTTGGAATGATGGGGGGGCCGATGATCTGCGGACTGATTGTCGATCATTACGGAATTTATCGTAATGCGTTCATCAGCATCGGATTCATCAGCCTGATGGGGGCTTTTCTTTTCTATAGGGCCCGGAAGCCGGATTTTGAGTCCCTAAAAGCCAGAAATTGAAATCAAGATCCGATTCAACTGAATGTGGTTCATTCCTTTTTCATGGTGGATTCCCACCATCAATGCCAAATTCTGTTTTTGTCGAATACCCTGAATTTTTTTTTCTCGGGGTTACCAGTATCAGTCCAACTAGCATTGTGAGCAGAGAACTCCAGACCCATAGTGAATGTTCTTCTTCGAAAATCGCCATTCCCCAAAACACACCTGCCAGGGTGACGACGTAGGCGGACTGACTGGCGAATAATGGACCGGAGAGTTTAATGACAAAAATATAGAGGGTGTAGGCTACTGCGGAGATGAAGCTGATTCCAAAAATAGCCAGACCTGAGATATCCAGTGGCCAATTGAGTGTCATCTGCTGACCGCTTCCATAAAGCATTGGCCATAGAAAAAATACGGCCAGAAAATTTCCAATGCAGGCGACACCGATTGGATTCAACTTTTCGGGCATTTTTGTGGCGATGACGATCCCTTCTAGTGCGTAAAAGGCAGACCCAAGGCAGGACAAAAGAATCCAGGGAATGGCTTTTGTTTCCGGAAGGCTGTTTTCTGGGATGACAATCAGTAAAATCGCAAGGGAGCCTAAGACGAGCCCAATTATGCGTTTGATTTCAGGTTTTTCCAAACCAAGCGGGATTGAAATCGCATAGGTCAGGATGGGAACCAGGGTCACGGTGATGGATAGGACTCCTGCTTGAACGTGGGGTGCAGCGTAATAAAAAGACACACCCGGGATGATGAATCCACAGACCGCTATGACCAGGCAAAGTCCTAGCAAACCCTTTTCGAAAGGGAGTCGAGCCCTTCCGAAGAGCATCAAAACCATCAGCATGATCCCCGCCAAAAATGACTGCCAGACCGTAAGTGTCAGGGGATCTGCTCCGTTATTGACCGCAATTTTGGCCAATGAAAATGAAAGTCCCCATGCGATACCCAAGCAAAGAATAAGAACCCAAGGAAAAAAGAATCTGAGGGCCTTCAAGAACATTTTGATTGAGCTAGGAAAAACTAATAATGAAGATGGATCCGCCCCAGACAAGTTCAGTTCAGGCCGGTATCATTTGTAATAAAATGGGAAACTGCAGGATTCTGATGAGGATCCATTGCAAGGACAAGGTTTTAAGGGACTGCAGGATCGTTTGATGGTTTCATTAACTATTGAAATTTGGCATTAATTTTGAAAGAATTTACTAATCATCACAATGGATTACATGGAGTGATCATGGGACTCTACACACCATACATACCCGGCCAAAGGATGAATCGCTCAGAAAGGATTCAAGAGCGGATTCGTCAGTGGAGAAACCGGCGGAGCGAAACTGTCTTCTTCAAGAATACGTTCGATGATGCCACCAATCTGCAGGTGGATCTGAACAAGCTCCTTCAGGAAGTTTCCTAAACAATATTCTGTGTCTAAAACCAAAGAGTTTTCAGGTTTAGTCGGTTAATTCCGAAAAAACTACGGGTTTCAATGCCTCCCGGTTTGGGTTGTTATGGAACCAGGCCCTATCGTTTCCTCCAGTGGGAATATTTTCGACCGAATTATAATTGATGTAGAGGATCGCTCTCGGCCAAGGGCTGATGTTGGGGGAGCTACCGTGGACTAGGTTGCAGTGAATGAAAGCAACCCCTCCCGGTTTTCCCATGATTGTTTCAATTCCATGACGTTCTGCCAGGTTTTCTACCAGTTTCTCATCAATTTCCATCACCGTGTAGCCTCGGGAACCTTCTTCCGGTGTGACTTCTTCTAACATTCCTATTTTATGGGAACCAGGAATGAGCATGAGAGGACTGTTGACAGGACCGGATTCATGAAAAAGAATGGCTGTCATCACACAACGGGGTTTGGGCATGCCGTCTTCCCGTTGCCAAGTTCCAAAATCCTGATGCCAATTCCAGGCCCCTCCACTAAAACCCTGTTTCGGATTCAAGCGGCTCTGGTGAATATAAACTTCACTCCGAAGAAGTTGCCGGACCGGGGTCAACAGACGTGGAAGAACTGAAAGTTTTCCATAGGGTCTACAGTATTGGTGGGTTCCGTATACCAGCCGAATCCCATCCTTCTCCTGTTCACGAACCACTTCTGGACCCGGCCGGGAAAATAAATCTTCAAGATGATCGGTCAGCAGTTTGATTTCACTGCTTTTTAGCAGTTCAGGGAAGAACAAAAAACCCCGCTCATCGAATTCTGTAATCTGTGCTGAAGTTAATTCCATTTTTGTCCTCAATAACAGGGTTCCTATTTTTGCAGAACCCTTTTCAGTTTAAATTAGAATTAGATTATGTCTGGGTTCCGGAATCCCTGACATTCACGGCATCGATTTTTTGCAATGCCAAAAATCGCCGAGTATCTCAGAATAATCAGAAAAATTCCAGACCCTGTTGGAACTGAATCAAATTGGAGGGGCCTAAAAACATATGAGAAAGAAAATCTAAAAATTTTTGCAGCATGGACTCCTAGGACAAGCAGGTCTATACCAATTGCACACGTTCCCAATAGCTTCTTTCTTATGGGGATTTCATTTCGAATCAAGAATCTCATTTGAAATTTTTAATTGATTAAGAATTAATCTTGAAGGTCTTCCAACATGATCATGCAAAGAAAAAAATCATTTTTTGTTAATCAAATGAAACGTCTGTTGTTTCTGGAGTGATTTTGAAAAATTTTCCAGGAAGAAAAACAGTACGGATTGTTTCGAGGAACTTTGAAAAATGAGGCTAAACCGGCAACATGACGGCACGTCAAAGTCATGAATGAACCCAATGCTCACCCAAGCATGCTGCCGGTTTAGAAAAAAGTGTGATTGGCTTAAAATATTGAATTATATAACAAAAAGGTCAATGAAATATGTTGTAAATCATGATTTCAATATTTTAAAAAATATGATTCATTCCCAATGAGAGATAGTAACCTACCTAAAATTGGACCATAGCCGGGATCCAGCAAGTATACTTGAAAAGAATATAAATTTTCCAAAAGAAATAATCTCAAACACCTTGATTGAGTTTAGAACAAAGGTCGGTCCAAAACCTACGGCAGGATGAGGTCTTCTGCATAAGCGAAAATCGCAGGAAGCCCACCGGTGTGGATGAAGACAACGGTGTCATTTTTTTGGATGATCCCTTTTTGAATATGATCGATCAAACCCGCCATGGCTTTACTGGTGTATACTGGATCAAGGAAAATTCCTTCGGTTTCTGCTACCAGTTTCAGGGCATCTCGGCCAGCCTGGGTTGTAACGCCGTATCGCTCACCAATGTAGTCATCTGAACTGAGGATATCATCCGCAGTGAGTTCGAGCTTGCATTCCAGTAGTCTGGAGGTGGCATTTGCTATTCGGGCAATGTCCACACTACGGTCTTCATCCCATTGAATGGGGGCGATTCCGAAAACCCGAGTCTTCAGGTCGAGAATTTGGAAACCCAAAGAGAGTCCAGCCGGAGTCATGTTTGCTCCGGAAACATAGACCCAATCAGGACGGATTCCAATGGTTTCAAACTGCATTTCCATTTCGAGCACCGCTTGAACATACCCTAGTGCAGAACGTGCCAGGACATCCGGACGAAACGGGTCAATGATAAAGGGATGACGTCCGGTTTTTTGCAGTCTTTCAGCTTCTGCTTCGAGGAGTGGAGGAAGCTGTTGGATATCATTCAGGTCCACGACTTGGACCTGAGCTCCCATCAGTTCATCAAGAAGCAGATTTCCTTGTCGGTTAGGACCCTTTTCTCCATGAGCCAGAATCAGGGAGACATCGATTCCGAGTTTTCGTGATGCGGCAGTAATCTGACGGCACCAGTTCGACTGAGTGAAGGCACCAGCCACCAGTACATCGATTTTTTGAGTGAGGACCTCTGCCAGCAGGAATTCTAACTGACGTGTTTTGTTGCCCCCAAAAGCAAGGCCGGTCATGTCGTCCCGTTTGATGAAAATCCTTGGACCTCCCAGCATTTCACTGAGGCGGGGACATTCATCCAGGGGAGTCGGAAGATGCGCCAAACGGATTCGTGGAATCGAATCCAGTCGAGAAGCAAGTTCAGAAGGGGTTAGTAATGCAGAACTCATATTGATGGAGAATTCATATCCTTAAAAACCAAAGCGTATCGCATCCAACCTATCGGCTCAAGAAAACTCCTCTTCATTGAAAAAAATAATTCAGTCATCAGTCAGTTCCTGAAGCATGTCCCCTTATTTGACTTGCCCTGATGTTGATTCTAAGGTGGTTAGTACTCGAAATTTGGGGATAAATATTTTGGATTTCATTGGAGTAGGAAATGTTTGATCTGGAACTGGAAGGCAAGGTTGCCATCATCACTGGCGGAAGCGATGGACTAGGGCGGGCCACTGCCAAACGCATGGCTTCTGAGGGAGCAAGGGTGGTCATTTGTGCCCGCCGTGAAGAACACTTGATGCAAACTGCTGAAAACCTGAGAAAGGAAACAGCCGGTTCAGTGAGGGGTATTTCTGCAGATGTTTGTGTTCCTGAAGACTGTTTGCGATTGATTGATCAAACGGTACAGGAGTTCGGAGGGATTGACATCCTCATCAACAACGCCGGTAAATCAGCGGCTTTGGGTCTGGAGGAATTGAGCGATGAAGCATGGCAGGATGACCTTGAATTGAAATTGATGGGGGCGGTCAGGATGTGTCGTGGCGTCGTTCCTCATATGCGAAAACGTGGTGGTGGTTCTATCGTTAATGCCAGCACAGGGGCTGGCAAGGCTCCAGGGTCCATGGCGCTTCCAACCAGTGTCTCGAGAGCTGCCGGAAACAACCTCACCAAATCCCTAGCCAATGAGTTGGCCAAAGACAGGATCCGGGTCAATGCCGTATGCATTGGCCTGATCAAAAGTGCCCAGTGGGAGCGCCGCAGCGGAGGGGATTCCCTTGAAGGGTTGTACAAGGAACTCGGCAGCAAAGTTCCGCTGGGACGCGTTGGAGAAGCGGAGGAATATGCGGATCTGGTCACATTCCTCAGTTCAGCCCGTGGTAGCTACATTACAGGCACCGCCATTAATATCGATGGTGGACTCTGCCCAGTGATCTGACCTGGTATGGTCTGATCTCAAAAGATGGGGAGTGATTGCCCGAAATTTCCATAAAAGAAGAATTGAATAAAGAACGTTCCAAAATGGGGTTTTTAGAATTTGTTACATTGACCGCAGTAATGCAGTCGATGACGGCATTGACCATTGATGCTATGTTGCCTGCCCTTCCTGAAATCGGTAGGGATCTGAGTACTTCACATCCCAATGACGTTCAATTGGTGATACTGATCATGCTGCTCGGCTTTGGTCTTGGACAGATTCTTTACGGTCCAGTTTCTGACAGCATCGGCCGTAAACCTCCGATTTATGTCGGTTTTGCCATCTATGTTTTGGGCGGGTTGGTCTGTATCTTCAGCCAGACGCTTTTCATCATGTTATGTGGCAGGTTTCTTCAGGGAGTAGGGATTGCGAGCCCCAGGATCGTCATGAATGCAGTCATTCGTGACCGCTTCAAAGGGGCCGAAATGGCCAGGGTGATGTCTTTTGTGATGGCGGTTTTCATTCTCATCCCGGTGATTGCCCCATCCATTGGTCAATTGATTCTGATCTTTTTCAACTGGCAGGCTATCTTCTGGATGTTCTTACTGTTTTCCGTTCTGGTTTTAACCTGGTTTTCGATTCGTTTGCCTGAAACCCTGCTGCCTTTGAACCGTAAAGTTTTTTCTTTGCATATAACCTTAGAAGGGGTAGTTGAAGTCATTCGTACCCGGACAGCCTTGGGGTACACACTGGCAACCGGTTTTTTGTTTAGCCCTTTTGTGGGCTATCTCAGTTCCGCCCAGCAGATCTTTGCAGATGGATATGGTAAAAAAGACGAATTTCCGCTTCTTTTTGCCTCGCTTGCCCTTACTTTTGGGGTCGCCTCTCTGGTCAATGCTCGCCTGGTCTACCGATTTGGTCTCAGAAAGCTTTGTTTCGCAAGTGCCGCATTGATTACCGGCTTATCGACCATCTTCCTATTCGGCATCCTCTGGATGGAAAAAATGCCTTCTTTGTGGCTGTTCATGGCTTTCATGATGGTGGTCTTCCCAGGAATCGCCTTTCTTTTCGGGAATCTGAATGCTCTGGCGATGGAACCGTTGGGGCACATCGCAGGAGTGGGTGCGGCGGTGATCGGTTCCCTTTCCTCCCTCATTTCAATTCCCCTCGGGATTCTGATTGCTAGAGCCTTTAATGGAACGGTCCTTCCGTTGGTAACAGGTTTTGCGATCTGCGGATTGGCGGTGCTTTTTTCCATCATCTGGGCAGAAAAAACATCTTTGTCTTTTTATAGATTTTAAGAAGGTTAATAAGAAGCTTAGTAAAAAAATGAAGAGCACGTTTTCAAACAATTTTTATAAAAAATTAAGAGGCTGAAAAACCTTCTTAGATAATTGTTTAGCAAAATGTAAAAAAATGCCCCTTTTTGTTGAAATTATAAGCTGTTAACAAACAGCTCCCCTTTTTTCAAAGTGTCTTCTATCTGAAAAGCTGAAAGCCTTGCATGGAGGGGGGTAACTAACGTTTTACTTCTGGGATGAGGCCTTTTGGAGCAAAACGTAGGGTCAGTAGAAGTACAAGTCCCATGGTCATGAGACGCATGTGAGCAGCATTTTCCAGCAGGTGAATTCTTAAGGGATTTTCCTGTGACATACCTGAGGTGATAAAGTTCATTAGTGCCAGACCGATCGGTTCTGCTTCTATCCAGAAGAACCAAATGACAAAGCCTCCAAGAACTGAACCAAGGTTGTTTCCAGAACCACCTACTATAACCATTACCCAAACCAGAAAAGTAAACCGCATTGGCTGGTAAGATGCAGGGGTGAATTGACCGTCTAATGTAGTCAACATAGCTCCTGCCATACCTACGACCGCTGAACCCAGAACAAAAACTTGAAGATGTCTCCACGTTACGTTCTTTCCCATCGCATTTGCTGCTGTTTCATTATCACGAATGGCACGCATCATACGTCCCCATGGAGATTTAAGGGCGGTTTCTGAAAGATAGAAAATCACCAAAAGCACTGTGATAAAGAGTGAGGCATAACTGATCTTTACTATGATTGACGATAATTCAATAACCGGCATTTCAAATCGTTCTGCCCATTCCTGCAGCCAAAGGGTTTTCTGAAGATCAATTTCATATGGAACGGGTCTAGGTATTCCATTGACATTCTTGACACCCCGAGTCAACCATTCTTCATACTTTAAAAAATAGATGATAATTTCTGATATGCCTAAGGTGGCAATTGCAAGGTAGTCCGATCTGAGTCCTAATGAAACTCTACCAACTACCCACGCAACAGATGCTGCGAATGCTCCACCAACGATCCATGAAAATATTACAGGCAACCCGAATCCACCCAGGAAGCCTGTTTTCGCTGGTTCAATTGCTTCAATGGCTTCAATGGCTGGATCAATGACCATTCGCATTAAAGCGTAACCTCCAATTACCATCAGGGCAGTTAGCCAGTATCTTATACGACCAAGTTTTGCTGTCTTTTTCCATACCACCACCACCAGAAAAATTGAAATCACTCCAATCAACAATCCGAGCATGGCTCGACTTCCTCCAGCAAGCCAAGCTGACTGAACAGGTGGTATTGAAATAACTACTGCAGCAATGCCACCAAGAGCAGTAAATCCCATCACTCCTGCATTGAAGAGACCTGCATACCCCCACTGGATATTGACGCCCATTGTCATAATTGCGGAAATCAAACAAAGGTTAAGTATGGCTAGCGCCACATTCCAGCTCTGAAAAATACCGACTGTAACAAGTAACATCAGCATAATTCCAAAGAGAATTGTATTTTTTATCAGCGTTTTCATAGGGTTTTACCACTGAAAATGCCAGTAGGTTTGACCAATAGAACGATGATAAGAATCATAAAGGACACCGAAAATTTATAATCAGTGGAAAGCAACTGAAGGAGTCCATCTGGGACAAGATTATAAGGCAACAAATAGGCTGCAACCTTCTTGTATGCGAATGTCACCATCAGTTCCGAAAAGGCTATGACAAATCCTCCGGCAATGGCTCCGATAGGGTTTCCAACACCACCAACTATCGCTGAAGCAAATATAGGAAGTAGCAACTGAAGAAAGGTGAATGGCTTATAGCTCTTGTCAAGTCCATAAAGTGTGCCCGCAACGGTTGCCAAGATACCTGTTATGATCCAGGCAATCATAACCACTCGTTCAGGGTTGATTCCTGAAAGTAGTGCAAGATCCTCGTTGTCGGAGTATGCACGCATCGATTTTCCAGTACGTGTTCTATTTAAAAACCAGAAAAGAAAGATGACAATGACAAACGCAGTCATCACTGTCACGCCTTGTGAGGTTTTGATTGCCAACCCTTCACTCAACCCTGTCATTTCCTTAAAAGCTCTAGCTTTCATGATGAATCTCGTTCCATCATTAAAAGACTGGTCATTGGGACCAATAATGAAACGTATCAAGCCACTAATTAGAAACATTACTCCTACTGATACGATCATGAATGTAACCGGAGAAGCACGCTTCACTCGGTAGTAACGAAAAACAAACCTGTCAGTTACAAGACATAACCCAATCGTCAAAACCATGCCCAACGGCATCGCTAATAATGCAGTTGGAAGTGATCCAAAACTAATTCCATGATTCTGCAGAGCCCAAGTACCTAGAATGGTAATCATGGCACCAAATGACATCAATTCTCCGTGAGCAAAATTTGAAAATCGCAGAACTCCGTAGACAAGAGTGACGCCAAGTGCACCCAGTGCAAGTTGACTCCCATAGGCCAGACCTGGGACAATCACAAAGTTGCAGATCAAAGCAAGAGAATTTAGAAGGTCGATCATCTGTTTATCCGCCAAGAAATGCTTTACGCACTTCAGTATTTTCTAATAAAGCTGCGCCCGTATCTGTGTATCGGTTTGAACCTTGGACCAAAACATAACCCTGGTCGGCAATACTGAGTGCCTGCTTTGCATTTTGTTCAACCATCAGGATGGCAATTCCACTACGGGCAACATCAATTACACGGTCGAACAGTTCATCCATCACGATGGGTGAAACACCTGCGGTCGGTTCATCCAGCATCAGAACCTTTGGACTGGTCATCAACGCACGCCCAACCGCAACCTGCTGACGTTGACCTCCAGAGAGTTCTCCTGCAGGTTGTTTGCGTTTTTCTTTTAAAATTGGGAAAAGATCAAAGACCTGCGACATCGTATCGGAAAATTCGTCACGACGGATAAAAGCCCCCATTTCTAGGTTCTCCTCAACTGTCATTGATGTGAACACATTGTTGTTTTGAGGCACAAAACTCATTCCTTTGTGTACCCTTTCCTGAGGTTTCAGTTTGCTAATCTCCGCTCCCTCCATTAGCACTTCGCCTACGCTAAGTTGAAGCATCCCGAACATCGCTTTCATTGCAGTTGATTTTCCGGCACCGTTTGGGCCTACCACCACAGTTATTTCACCTTTTTCTGCGCCAATGGTACAAGAGTTCAGGATATTGGCTCCACCATATCCTCCTGTCATATTCTTGCCGATCAAAAAAGTCATGCTTATGCTTTCCTCGTTTTGTGTCCTGCACCAAGATAAGCCTCAATGACAGATTCATTGGACATGATCTCCTCGGCAGTTCCAGTAGCCAGAATCGAACCTTCAGCCATGACGATTACAGGATCACAAAGATGGTTGATGAAATCCATATCATGTTCAATCATACAAAAGGTATAACCCTGTTCTTGATTCAGACGATGTATGGCATTAGCAATTTTTTTTAGAAGGGTACGATTTACTCCAGCACCAACTTCATCAAGGAAAACAATTTTTGCATCAACCATCATGGTACGTCCCAATTCCAGAAGTTTTTTCTGACCACCAGAAAGATTACCTGCTATTTCTTCGGCAACCTCAATCAGATCAAGAAATTCAATCACATTGTTTGCTTTTTCTCTAATTTTTGCTTCTTCGGATCTTACACGGGAGGGATTAAGCCATGTATCAATGAGGTGTTCACCGGATTGGTCTCCGGGTACCAGCATCAAATTTTCACGAACGCTCAAACTAGAGAATTCATGGGCAATCTGAAAAGTGCGTAAAACACCAAGATGGAATAAGTCATGGGGTTTAAGACCCGTTATATCTTGGTTTTCTAGTAGAATTCGGCCTGCTGAAGGTGGGTAATGACCTGCGATGACATTGAATAGTGTGGTTTTCCCAGCGCCATTAGGCCCAATCAGACCGGTAATTGAGCCCTCAGCAATGGTGAGTGACACGTCGTTTACTGCATGTATCCCTCCAAAAAACTTATGAAGGTGCTCAACAACGATCACGGTGGGAATTGCTAGATAAATGTTAACGACCCGGGATTAGCCGGGTCGTCAAAAAATTAATCCTTAACGGTAACCAGTGATAGTAAATGCCCCTCCTTTGACGAGGTATTCTGCATAGTTGCCCGCCGACTCGCCGCCGCCAATCAGTTCCACCGCTGACCCACCGACGTAATCGATGTCACCGCCATTTTTGAGGATCCTGAGCGCCTTGGCGAGTTCTCCCGGGTAGATCTTGGTGCCGGGCCAGTTGGCAACTTCCATCACCCTGCTTTTAAAAATCTGGCTGCTGGTGGCGCCTGAAGACTGCATGGCTAAAATGATCAGAGCCGCTGCGTCATAGGATTCCGGTACAAACGGGCCTACGTTAACGTCGGCTGCAGTTGCCATTTCCTTGAATTTTGCAGCGCCAGGGCTGTCTGTACCTGGTGCAGTACCGATGGAGCCATTCAGGTCAGAACCAATGGCTTTAGGCAAACTATCGCCGATCATTCCGTCAGGAAGCAAGAAGCTGTCATACGCACCTGTATCAAGTGCTGCCTGAATGATGCCTTTGCCACCTTGGTCGAGATATCCTGCTACAACCAGGATATCTCCACCGGCTTGGGCCAGTGCAGCAACTTCAGCTCCGTAGTCTCCTTTGCCGTCTTCATGTGATGCATTGATAGTCACTTTACCACCAACTGATTTGAAGTTTGTTTCAATACTGTCAGCTAGTCCCTTGCCATAATCATTATTGGTGTATGAAATGGCGATCGACTTATGTCCCTTCTCTTTGAGAATCGCAGCAACAACCTGACCTTGTCTGGCATCAGATGGTGCAGTCCTGAAAAAAAGGCCATTGTCTTCTATGGTAGAAAGTGCTGGTGAAGTGGCTGAAGGGGAAATCATCACCACACCATTGGCCATCGCCACATTTTGAAGGATAGCCGTCGTTACACCAGAACAGTCGGCTCCCATAATGGCATTCACTTTATCTGATGTAATCAACCGTTCAGCTGCAGCGCTGGCTGCTGCAGAATCTATGCAAGTTGAATCAGCACGTACACCCTTGATCTTGCCTCCCATAAACAAATTGCTTTTGTTGACTTCTGCGATAGCCATTTCAGCACCAGCGGCCATGTCTGGTGTTAATGACTCAATTGGCCCAGTGAAGCCTAGAATGATCCCAATCTTAACGTCTGCCGCTGCTATAGCCGGCAAAATCATGGCTCCCACAAACATCAGTGCGAGCTTATTTAACATTTTATTATTTTTCATGTCTCTCCTTAAAAGTGACATTGATTAAAATTAAGAACCCTGCAGGAGAAACTTTTTCTCCAAAAGATTGGATTACCACTCCAACGAATTCCAGGATTCCTGACAATTAGATAATTTACAATGAAAAATCAAAAAGGTCTACTAGACTCTTTCAGTGAAGATCTGAATACAAAGCCTCATGAACTTGGGACCTGGACGACAAGAACAGTGAGACTGCTTCTTTGCGCCACCTCGACGTTGGTGTTATGCTCCATCCTGAGTAATATTTCTTATTACCCCCTTCGCTTTTTGGTATAAATCTTGAAAAAATATTGTTTTTATTGATTAATTTTTTGGAGTCAGGACATGGATCGACCGACTGAAATTCTTCCCACGAAGGGAATTGAGAGCAAGACAGGAGCGATCGAAGAAATCCAAGAAGAATGGATTCAACCTAATTCGATGGCTATGTTTGAAGATTATTCAGAGCAGTTTTCGGATGCTTTCCCGAACCTGAATCAATGATTTTTTCAGGAATGGGGTGATGATTCCGGAACCAGTGTTCCGGGTTGAAATTCTTTATCCGACCCGATTACTGAAAAAGGGTTCCCGGAACTAATCTTCCAGGATGGTGCAGATGACCCTCCGCTGGTTTCTGGGACCGTCGAACTCACAGAGGAAGATGTTCTGCCAGCGGGAAAGCCCGATTTCTCCCCCGATGATCGGAATTGTTTCCGAGGGGCCGACCAGTCCTGCCTTGAGGTGGGAGTCCCCATTCCCGTCCTGTTGGTCATGCAGCCATACCCCCTTGGGAATGAGTTTTTGCAGGAGATGGATGACATCGGTGCGCACACTCGCATCCCAGTTTTCTGGATCATGACCGCGGCGGTTGCTCCCTGGGCATAGAGAGCGACCAATCCGTCACGGATTCCGCAGGACTTGACACAGGTCTTCACTTCCATGGTGATGTCGATCAGTTCTTCCCGTGCGCTGGAGGCGACGGTGATGGTTTGTTTCATGATTTTCTTGAATGGGTCTGAGGATTGATTTTTTCCGGTTAGATGCCGGATGGTGCGTCATCCTTCTACCAGCATCTTAGCGTTTTCTGCAAACCTTGACAGCTGAAGTTTTTCCTCGACTTGGAAAACTGGTTCATTGATTTGAGGATGGAAGTGTTTGCTCCAATCACTTATCTTTTTTGTATTCTGATCAAGCCCGACCCAGAGCATTTTGCATGATTTACGTTGTTCTGTATCTGGCCGCAATTGTGCTGGCCAATATCCTGATTTTACTTTACAACCCCGATACTGTCTCCATGACCTGGGCCCTGGTGGCGGAAACGGGCATTTCCTTTTTCCTCATAGGCCTCGATCTGTCCATCAGAGACAAATTGCATGACTATTGGCAAAACAGGAACCTCTGGCCCAAAATGGTGACTCTCATCGTGTCAGGTTCTTTAATCACCATCCTCTTCAATCTGGAAGCGCTCCAGATTGCCTTTGCCTCCTGTTCCGCGTTTCTGCTGGCAGGACTCACCGACGCCTTGATCTATCAGCGCTTGAGAAAACGAAGATTCCTGGTCCGCGCCAACGGGTCCAATCTTGGCGGTGCCGCGGTCGATTCGCTGGTTTTTCCGCTGGTTGCATTCGGGTTCTACCCGGGTGTCCACTGGATCATCCTGGGCCAGTTTGTCGCCAAGGTATTCGGCGGGGCGCTTTGGGCTTTTGTGATCGACCATTTCCGCGGGGAACCTGGAAATACCGCCGAAGCCGCAGTCTGATCCGGGATTTCCTTGGAAACTCCCAAAATTACTCTCTCCGTTCGGAGAAGGGCTCAAATTTAATCAGGATTGGTTGGAATTGACTATGCCCAAAGCTTCTGCGGATTTTTCACCAGCAGCCGCAATTTCCGGAAAGAGGGGTGATCAGTGCATTACCGATCAAGGAGCCGGAACAGATGTCGTCACAGTATTTCTGAGAATTGCTCCTCGGGATGGTGGTCTTCACCGTTGAGGATTGGCAGGCAACAAGAAAAAATGATGCAGCAATAAGACAAAGAAGGGATTTCATCAAATTTGGGAGAAGTCTATTTTAGATAATCTGAATTATTGATCGATTTCAAACCGAATTCAATAATTTGGTTTTAGAAATCTGATAGGTTGTCTGACTAGAAAAAACTACCCCCCCCCTTAACAGATTTTCTTCAGATCAGAAAACCTGCAAAGCTTAGGGTCAGCAAACCGCTGCAAATGACCACTGCCGTGATGATGATAGCAGGGGTCAGCCGATCTTTTACAACCTCATGATTCTTGATCCAGTCATTGACATCGATCTGCTCTAGTTCTTCCTGTGTGATTTCATGACTTTCCATAATATCTCCGGGAAATGCATCAAACAATTTGATTCAGGACAAGCAGGAAAAATTCCAAAATTGACGATCGGCTGGAATTTTTTATTTTCATTGTCTCATGTTCTTAAATTTTTTCGTAGATTTGCACATTAAGTGTTGCCCCTCTCTTGCCCATTGAAGTGTATGATTAACAGTTCGTTAGCTTGCGAAAATTGTCAGGAAAATGGTGGTTGAGAGTACCCAATCTCCGTCATCCATTGATCCTTTAAGCAATGCTTCTTACTGCTGTCTTTGTCTCTTGGGTTTTGCTGGTGATGATGCTGATGGAAGAGAAGGGCATAATCCCTCCTTTCTAGAGAATGATCCCCAGAAAACTTGTTTCATTGAAATGAAACGGACGTGATATTCAACAACTACGGGTAATTTTTGCTGAATTTTGGAGTCGACAGTCCTGAGATTAAATATTTTGAGTCAAAAAAGAATTGAGGAATCCTAAAAAAGGGTAGGAAAACCTTTGGGGTTTTGAAGATGCTTTGAATGATTAGGGTTCTGAACCTTTGGATGCTTGGGTTCCTGGAGTTTTTTCCAGGTCTCCAAACTTGATATAATTTTTCAGATAATCGTAGTCGGGAAAGGCTTTGCCTCCAAAAATGGTCCTGCCTTTTGAAGATTTTTTTCCGGCTTTCGGGCGGGTTCCGCATCTTGCAAACACACTCCCAGCCGATTGAGTAAGTGTTGCTGTACAAGATGGTTTTTTGGAAACAGGTAGACTGCCTGATGGTTGGTTTTGATAGGCCATATCCTGGAGTTGTATGGAATCTTCCGCATAATAACTGCGGTAACCCGGGATCAAATGCGGAGCAACCTGAGGCATTTGGTCTTCTTCGGCAAAAGAGGCTTGAGGTGCAATGGTTATGTTGAAGAGGATGAGCAATGTAATACAGGTATTAATAAACCACGATTCGGAAGAGAAAAATTTGGGATTCTGTTTCATTTTCCAGACTTGGAAACAGTATTCATGGAAAGCTAATCGCATCTCTTAAATCAAAATCTTGAAAATCTGTTAACTTTTTCTTTTAGCCCATTCCTTTGTCATATTTCCGATTTTCTCCGCTCAAAGGAGGGTGTGCAGAAATCGCCTCTTCGTTGAGTTCGGTCCCCCAGCCAATGCCATCAGGGATCTTTAAACAACCGTTTTGGATGATGGGCTTTGTGGTGACCAGATCATCCTTCCAGGGTACATCGTCAATGTCGATTTCCATAATACGGAAATTTGGAATGGCAGCACAGAAATGGGCACTCATCAGGGTCGAAAGATGTCCGTAAAAATTATGTGGTGCAACATTCACCTCAAAGCTCTCTGCCAGACCGGCTATTTTCAGCGCCTGCCATATCCCGTTCCAGGGTACATCCACGATCGCCACATCCATGGACTGGTTCTCAAAAAATGGACGGAATCCGCGTAACCCAAAAAGTGATTCACAGGAGGCGACTGGCGTTTTCAAAGAATGACTGATCCTTGCCAAAGATGCAGGATCGTACAGATCTATTTCAAACCAGCCCAGCCCAAGGTCGTCCAAGGCACGGCAGACGGTCATAAAACCTTCGGTACGGTAGTTGAAATTCAAGTCCAGCAGGATCTCTACCTCCATCCCTGCTCCTTCACGAAAAGCCACAAGTTGTTCTCTCAGGGAATCGATGATCTCACGTTCCGGATTGAGTGCGGGCCAACCCTCACTGCGTGCAAAACCGGGTTGGTGCATATGTGGCTGTTCGCCAAAGAGAAAAATGTTCGTTTTGAGGGCCCCGAAGCCCTTTTCCCTCACTTCACGTCCGAGGGAGACTAGGTCATCGAGGGACGTCAATGGAGGAACACCGATCATGTCAGCGGTTTGGGGCATCCTGTAGCTTCCACAGTGGGACCAGTACAAAGGAAGCTTTTCCCGGATGGCACCACCGAGCAATTCATAAACAGGAATTTCCAGGGAACGTGCCTTAAGATCTACCAAGGCGTTTTCAACCGCAGCGATTGCCTGTTGTGCAATCCCTCCATGGGCCTGTCTCGTTCTGGCATACAATTCGGCTGAGAGTTTCTCATGAGCAAAAGGGTTCTTGCCGATGATCCACTCCAACATACCCTCGATCACTCCGGTCAACCCTGGGCTTCCATAACATTCATTGTATTCGGAAATTCCTGTTGTGCCGTCTTCGGCAATCAACTTCAGGAAAGAAAATCTCCTCCATCCTGCATCACAATGAAGGGTTTGATAGGCTTCGAGTTTCATTTTTTGAACTGGAGAAGGAACCTGATTTTTCAATTCGGATCTTAGCCAATTTAGGGAAAAATTACCTGTTTTTTGTCACAATTATTTTTATCATGTCCCATTCAAATCAAAGGCTTGATTCATGATTTTTGGAAACCATTAAGGTGGAACACATCGCCCATGGAAGAGACGACCCATTTCTCTTTTCTCCAGATGATGCGATGGACACTGGTATTGGGGATGATGAAGCGGGTTGGGGTATCCTGGGACATGCCAAGACTGTATTTGAGAATGACACTGATGAATCCTCCATGGGTGACGATACCAATTTTCCGGCCTTCATGTTTTTTACGGATTTCTTCCAGAAATTCCAATCCTCGGACGAGTAAATCGAGGGTGCTTTCTCCACTTTCAATCCGATAACGTGAGCCACCAGTTTTAAAGGCTTTGTATGCATCCGAATACTTTTTTTGGATTTCGGGCACATTCAAGCCTTCGAAAATTCCTAGATTCTTCTCACGCAGCCTCACATCCAATTCAACCTGACGCCCGGTCCCGCGTGAAACAGCTTCCGCCGTCTTTCGTGTTCTCAACAGATCGCTACTATAAAGCTGATCCAGTTCCTCTTCCTGAAAACGGACACCAAGGGTTTCCACCTGGAATTTCCCTTTTTCAGTCAAATCACTGTCCTGATGTCCCTGGAAACGCTGCGCCACGTTCCATTCCGTCTCTCCATGACGGATTAGGATTACTTCCGTTTCTGGCATTTTTCTGTTGGTAAGGGGGCATTCATGGTTCAATGCATCTGTCTGAATCATAAGTCATACTAAGACATTTGAATCCAGTACGGAACTCAGAATTTATATATATTGTATGAAAAAGGTTTCAACTTTTCCAAGAAATTGATGCATTCTCAGTGTTGAAAGATCCATGCAGTTTGATGTTTTTTCTCAGTATCCTTGGCGTCATGGTTCAACTGTGATAATTTGAAACCTTCTCAATCCACATTTTTTTAATAATGGACCCAAAACGTTACAAACCGGAAACTCTGAGTTTGCATGGCGGACAGCTTCCGGACCCGGTAACCGGATCCCGGGCAGTACCGATTTACCAGACCACATCCTATGTGTTTGAAGACAGCGACCAGGCTGCTGCGCTTTATAACCTCGAGCAGGGCGGGCACATCTACAGCCGCATCACCAACCCCACAGTGGCAGTTCTGGAGGAACGAATAGCCCTCCTGGAAGGCGGCAGCGGTGCAGTCGCAACCGCTTCAGGCCAGAGTGCGCTATTCCTGACCCTGATGACCTTGCTTGACTCAGGGAGTCACATCGTTTCCTCCACCTGCCTTTATGGAGGGAGTGTCAATCTGCTCAAACACACTCTGCCTCGCTTTGGAATTGAAACCAGTTTTGTCCATCCCCGGGATCTGGAGGGTTTCCGTCAGGCGATACGTCCTGAAACCCGTTTGGTTTTCGGAGAAGTGATCGGCAATCCAGGACTGGAAATCCTTGATCTGGAGGTTGTTTCCGGAATTGCCCATGAATCCGGGGTGCCGTTGCTGATCGATTCTACATTCAACACACCCTTCCTCTGCCGTCCTTTTGATTGGGGTGCCGACCTGTTGATGCATTCCGCCACCAAATGGATCGGAGGGCACGGGGTCGCGATCGGAGGGCTGGTGGTCGAGAGCGGCCGTTTTGACTGGGAACAGAACGATCGCTTCCCAACCCTGACAAAACCTTACGCACCCTTTGGCGGGATTCAATGGTATCAGGAGTTCGGTCCCCAGGCCTTTGTCATGCGCGCCCGTTCGGAAGGAATGCGCGACTTTGGACCGGCAATGAGCCCCCAAAATGCGTTCTACCTGCTCCAGGGACTGGAAACCCTGCCGATGCGTATGCAGCGCCACCTGGAAAACACCGAAAAGCTGCTCGAATTCCTACAGTCCAGTGAGGATGTCAGCTGGGTATCTCATCCTACTCTGAAGGATCATCCGGATTTTGAAGTAGCCCAGAAACTGCTTCCAAAAGGAGCCGGATCCGTGATTGTTTTTGGAATTCAAGGAGGTCGAAAAGCAGGAGAAACGTTCATCAATTCAGTTCAGCTCGCATCCCATTTGGCCAATGTGGGAGATGCGAAAACCCTCGTCATTCATCCAGCCAGCACCACCCATGCACAGATGGATTCCGACACCATGAAAAAAGCCGGACTGAGTGAGGACATGATCCGTCTTTCAGTCGGACTCGAAGATCCCGATGACCTGATCAACGACTTCAAGCAAGCACTGCGCAGGGCACGTAAAGTGACCCAGTCATGAAAACTTGAAAATCCCATGCGATTCGAAATAGACGGAGAAACCATTTTTGCCACGACTGGAGGACGATCCTTTGATCCCAGCCAGCCTGTTTTAATTTTTCTCCATGGTGCTGGATTTGATCACAGTGTCTGGAACCTTCAAACTCGTTATTTTGCCCATCGTGGTTTTTCTGTCCTGGCAGTCGATTTTCCAGGTAATGGACGTTCCACCGGAAAGGCACCTTCTGACATTGGGAAACTGGCAGACTGGGTTCCGGGCCTGATGGATGGCGCAGGAGTCAATGAAGCCAAGCTGATTGGACACTCGATGGGAGCCCTGGTGGCACTAGAATGTGCGGTGCGTCATCCACAGCGAATCCTTGGCATTTGTCTGTTGGGAGCTTCGGAAAAAATGCCTGTTCACCCGGATTTGCTCGAAGCTGCGAAGAAGAATGAGCCTTTGGCCTATGAACTGGTTTGTTCCTGGGGACACGGCCGGCGAGGTCATATTGGTGGAGCTCCCGTACCCGGAATGAGTCTGATGGGAGGTGGATTATCCCTGATGGCTTCAGTG
>Ga0208411_1000574_pt1 | contig 27997 bp, 31 predicted proteins | sample ETN01SmetaG_4_FD_185793 | JGI IMG/M metagenome (GOLD analysis project Ga0208411, IMG submission 185793) | Marine microbial and viral communities from oxygen minimum zone, Eastern Pacific Ocean - ETNP2014F12-01SV261 (SPAdes) (version 2) | ecosystem: Environmental > Aquatic > Marine > Oceanic ... | reverse complement strand
AAGAAGCACAGGGAATGCTAGAAATGAAAATTTCAAAATTAGAGGAAACTTTAGCTGGAGCTAGATTAATGGATGAGAGTCAGCTAGATACTTCTAAGACATTAGTTTTATCGAAAGTTAAAATTAAAAATGAGACTAATGGAATGGAGATGGATTATATGCTAGTGGCTGATGGTGAAGCAGATTTAGCTTCTGGAAAAATATCTGTAAATTCCCCAATAGGCAAGGGATTATTAGGAAAATCAGTTGGAGATATTGCGGAAATAAGTGTTCCTAATGGAACTTTAAAATTTAAAATCTTAGAAATTTCTAGATAGATGTCTTCAATATTTTCAAAAATTATTTCCGGTGATATTCCCTCATTTAAGGTTGCTGAAAATGAAAAATTTCTAGCCTTTTTAGATATTAATCCAAATACTAAAGGACATACGCTGTGTATTCCAAAAGTTGAAGTCGATGATTTTCTGGATCTTGATCCTGCACTTTTTAAGGAATTAATTGGTTTTTCTAGAAATGTTGCTTTAGCGATTAAAAACACTATTCCTTGTGAAAAGGTAGCGCTATCAATTGTTGGATTAGAAGTTCCTCATGTTCATGTTCATCTAATTCCAATAACAGAAATTACTGATGTAACATTCATAAATAAAGTAAAGTTAGAAAAAGATGATTTCCTGGATATAGCTAATAAAATTTCTTTAGCTTATAGTTCTCTTTAATTGAATTTTTATTGTTGTCCCTTCCCCAATTTTTGAAGAAACTACTTCGATTGATCCTTTATGATAGTCTTCAATTATTCTTTTTGATAATGAAAGTCCTAAACCCCATCCTCTTTCTTTAGATGTATATCCAGGATCAAAGATTTTTTTATATAATTTTTTTTCAATTCCATTTCCTGTATCAGCAATAAGAACATCTACTAATAAGTTTGTTTGAATTATCTCTATAGTAATACTCCCTGATCCCTTCATAGAATCAATGCTGTTTTTTAATAAATTTTCAATTGTCCAGCTATAAAGCTGTGAATTTAGCAGAGTAATAATTTTCTGTTTTGGTTTTATTAATTTGAACTTTACAGAATTGGAAGATCGAGTTTTCATATACTCAACCGTAGATTCTGTTTCAAATACAATATCTTTTCTTCCTAGAATTGGAGAAGAACCAATTTTACTAAATCTTTCAGTAATTGTATTTAATCTCTTAATGTCTTTTTGAATTTCATCTATATAGGTGTTATCAATATTTTTATTTTTCAAAATTTCAACCCATCCCATAATTGAAGATAACGGTGTAGCAATTTGATGGGCAGTTTCTTTAGCCATGCCCGACCATAATTTGTTTAGTGCCGCGGTTTTCGAACTTCTGTAAAAGAAATAAACTACAGCTCCAAAAAGAAATACAATTAGAAGAAGTGCTAAAGGGTAATATTTTAGTTTATTAATAACGTTTGAATTGCCATAGTATAGTACTGATAGTACCTGATTATTATGCTTAATTTCTATAGGTTTATTCTCTTTAGAAAATTTTTCAGTTAGTTTAGCAATACTAATTGAGTCTGAAGGATTTACATTGTTTATATTATTTAATACATTACTCCCATCAGTATTTTTCATAATCATTGGAGTAGAACTATTTTTTCTTAAAATATCTAATGTAAGTGGAGAAATATTTTCTTGATCAGAATTGATCAGTTCAATTTGAGCTTTAGACCAAATCTCCATTTTAATTCTTTCTTCATCTTTAAAGTTTTGAAAAAAAATATAAGTATTCCAGAGAATTGATGAAATTATAAGGAATGATCCTAAAACAATAGACCATCTAATAATATTTGTATTATTGCTCATAATTTCTTTTATAGAATAATGATACTAAATATAGTGAGATTAAATCAAAACAAAGTATTCATTAATTTGCAAATAATTGTAAATCTTTATTTTAGATTGTTAAATTTGTCAATTCAAATATTAATCAAAAATATAGCAAATGGAAGTTCAGGGTAAGATAAAATTAGTTGGGAATGTTCAAGAAATAACAGATAGTTTTAGAAAAAGAGAGTTAATTGTTGTAACTCAAGAACAATATCCGCAGACATTATGTGTTGAGTTTGTTCAAGATAAAATAGATTTGTTAAACGACTTTCATGAAGGCCAAGAAGTAAAAATTGGTATTAACTTAAGAGGTAGAGAATGGAAAAATCCTGAAGGAATAATTAAATATTTTACTTCACTACAAGGATGGAGAGTTGAGCCTTTACAAAATCAAACGCCAGATGCTGAAGAGCCTGGGCTTGATTCATTAACCCCTTTTGAACCAGCTGATGATATAAATAAAGAGGATCTAGACGATCTTCCTTTTTAAAGGGGGTAATAGGACTGAATATTAGTAAAACAATCCACTTGTTTAAGATTTAATTATTAAACATAAACATGTTAAGTGAAAAAGATTTAATAAAGTTTGATGATAAGAAGAAATTTTTAAAAATTTTAAAAAATAAACTTTCTTCTAAGAAATATAACAAAGTGCTTGACAGGGTAGATTATAGTAATGATTTATTATTTCTACAATCTAGACTTGTAGACCTTCAGAATTATATTAAAGATCAAAACTTGAGAGTCTGTATTATATTTGAAGGAAGGGATGCTGCAGGAAAGGGGGGAGCAATTAAACGTTTTACTCAATATCTTAATCCAAGAAATTCTAGAATTGTTGCTCTTCCTGAGCCAACCCTAGAAGAAAAAGGTCAATGGTATTTTAGAAGATATATGAAAATGATGCCTAATCCAGGAGAGATAGTATTTTTTGATAGAAGTTGGTATAATAGAGCCGTTGTTGAACCTGTAATGGGGTTTTGTACTAATCATGAATACAATACTTTTATGTCTCAGGTAAATGAATTTGAAAAGATGTTAATTAAGGATGAAGTTCACATAATAAAATTTTGGTTTTCAATAACAAAATCAGAACAGAAAAGGCGTTTTCAAAAAAGAATAACTAACCCCTTAAAATCGTGGAAATTCAGTAAAGTAGATTTGGAGAGTCAGAAGCGGTGGAGTATTTATACTAAGTATAAGAGAAAGATGTTTATGAAAACAGGTATAAAAATTTCTCCTTGGATTAATATTAAAAGTAATAATAAATTAAGAGCAAGAATTGAATCTATAAAATACGTATTAACAAGATTTGAGATTTTTAAAAATGATATTTTAATTGATAATGAAATTGTCAGTTCAGTTTAACAATACAATGGCAGACACTCTTTCAAATAAGGAAATAAAATTATTGAATTCTAGCAAAGGATTAGTTAACCTGCTTAGTAGACCTACTACATCCATTGCAAAAACTATTAAATATGTTGAGTATGAATCTGAGATAAAGAAATTACAATCTGAAATGATAAAATTACAGAATTGGGTTTATGATAATAAAAAAAGGGCTGTTATCCTTTTTGAAGGCAGAGATGCAGCAGGAAAGGGCGGAGCAATAAGAAGAACTGTTGAACATCTAAATCCAAGAAGATTAAAAGTTGTAGCTCTTCCAAAACCCACTAAAACTCAAAAGTCTCAATGGTATTTTCAAAGATACATTGAAAATCTACCTAAAGAAGGAGATATGGTATTTTTTGATAGAAGTTGGTATAACAGAGCTGTGCTTGAGCCTGTTAATAAATTTTGTTCTGAAAATGAATATAATATTTTCATGTCTCAGGTTAATAAATTTGAGAAGATGCTAATTGAATCAGGATTTTACATTTTAAAATTTTATTTTTCGATTAATAAAGAAGTTCAACATAAAAGATTTAATGAAATAAAAAATAGTCCTATTAAAAGATGGAAGTATACTAAGATTGATAAAAAAGCACAAAGATTATGGGACGAATATACTTATTATAAGGATATTATGTTTGAGAAAACTAACACTAAAGATTGTCCATGGCATATTATAAAAGCAAACAAGAAAATATATGCTAGAACTAAGGCTATTAAGATGATTTTAGAAAATATTCCTTATGATAAAGACTACAGAATTTTAAATAAAAAAATTAAATTCTAGTTTATAAATTTTTCAATAAAATCATTAACTCTGTAAGCATTATTAATTTTAAAATCTCCAATTTCTGTTCTTTTTAGCATCGACAGATATCCTCCAGAATAGATAGTTTCTCCAAAATCTTTAGCAATTGATCTTATGTATGTTCCTTTGCTACATGATATTTCAAAGTCTATATTTGGCATACTAATGTTAGTAATTTTAAATTCAAAGATTTCAATTTTCCTAGATTTAATTTCAACTTTTTCACCAGCTCTTGCATATTTATAAAGCCTTTTCCCATCTTTTTTTATTGCTGAATATAAAGGAGGTTTTTGATTAATAGTACCAATAAAATTTTTCACATTTGAATGAATTAATTTTTTTGTAATGTGATTTGTTGGATATATCTTGTCAACTTCTGTTTCACAATCATATGATGGAGTTGTGGCGCCTAGGGTTATTGTCCCTATATACTTTTTCTTTAATATACTCAGGTGGTCAATTTTCTTTGTCATTTTCCCTGTGCATAATATTAATAATCCTGTAGCTAATGGATCAAGAGTCCCAGCGTGACCAACTTTAATTTTTTTTATTAGAAATTTCTTTTTAATGGCACCTCTAATTTTATTAACTACATCAAATGAAGACCAGCCCTTTTCTTTATCAATAAGAACTAGTTCTCCCGAAATAAAATCTTCACTATTCATTATAAAGAAGTAATTATAATAGATATTAATCCAAGAATTATACAATATCCGCTAAAGACTCCTAGGTTGTTATTTTTGACAATCTTCAGCATTAGTTTACATGCAAAAAGACCTGTTATAAATGCACTGAAGAATCCAAAAATATAAACAGTGTAATCTATATTATCGAGGATTATATTGTTGCTAAATAAGTCTTTAATAATCTTACCAAATATTAAAGGAATTACCATTAGAAAAGAAAATTTTGCAGCTTCTTTCTTATTATTTCCTAAGAGCAATGATGTGCAAATAGTAGCGCCAGATCTAGATATTCCAGGAATAATAGCAAAAGCTTGAGATAGTCCAATGATAAATGAATGATAGTATGATATACCTCCTTTTTTTTCTTTACTAATCTTAGTTAGTAATAGTAGAATACCTGTAATTATTAACATTGATCCAACTAGGGTTATATTGCCAGTAAATAATATTTCGATTTCTTTTTCATAAAATAATCCTATAAACACTGCAGGAATCATTGATATAATTATTTTAAATAAATATTTGTGATTTGCATTAATAGAATTAGAAATTACACCTCGAAAAAGATCTAATATATCATCTTTAAAAATAATAATTGTACTAAGAGCAGTTGCAAAATGTAATATTATTGTAAAAAGTAGATTTTCAGTTGCTAATAAATCAGCATTTAAGACTTCTCTCCCAATTTCTAGGTGGCCACTTGATGAAACTGGAAGAAATTCAGTTAATCCTTGAATAATTCCTAAGATAATTGCATCTACTATGTCCATTAAATTATTTTTTAGAAGAAAATAAAATTGCATAAACTTGTATGCTCAACCCTATGACAATTAGTAATGGAGCAATTCGTATTCTTGTAAAATTATATATTTCTTCATTAAAAATATTGGGGTCATTACTTTCTCCGCCAGACATAATAATAAAGCCAATTAGAATAAAAATTAATCCTATACAACTAATTAAATAATTCTTTTTTGTAAATAATAATTTTTTATTAGATGATTTTTTTTCTTTCATATTAGAAATTAAATTTTTCAGTATTTAGATTTAATATATTTTGAGTTGCAAAAAAAGTACTTACCCAACTAATTATTATTCCTAGTATTAATATAACAATAAATAAACCGGGCAATAAGAGATTATTTATCATTTCGAGTAAGGAGATACTATTATTAAGGTAAATAATCAGAGCCGTAAGACCAAGGGAGGCAATAATTGAGCTAATTATACTTAGCTTAATATTTTTAATTATAAATGGGTGTCTTATAAAACGTTTTGTTGCTCCAACCAACTGCATTGTTTTTATTGTATGTCTATTGGAAAAAACAGAAAGCCTAATCGAACTATTAATTATTAAAAATGCTATAATTGTAAATATTATAGAAACGGGAAATATCCAATAAGCAATTTTATTAAGATTATTATTCATAATGGATATTAAATCTCTATCATAAATTACTTCATCTACAAATTTATTTTCTAATATTCTATCGGAGATACTATCTAATATTCTATTATTTATAAAATTAGATTTTAAATTAATATCAATAGAATTAACTAGAGGGTTATAACCTATATCATCTATAAAATCCTCCCCATATTCTTCTTTCATAAATACTGCTGCTTCATCTTTTGAAATAAAATCTAAACTTTTAATGTATGAAGACATTGTTAAGCTGTTTTTTAATTGATTTATTTCAACATTTTTTATGTCTTCTTTAAGATATATTGATACAGTTAATTTTTCTTTAAACGAATTACTTACTGATTTAATACTTATTACTGAAAGCCCCAGAACACCAAAGAGGAATAAAACAATTGATATAATCATAATAACAGAAAAATATGATGTAAGTAATCTTTTTTTCTGAAATGCTTCATATTGGTTATCCATACTTGTCAATTAGATTTAAGCAAAAATAATGAACAAAATCAAATATTTAAAAAGATTTTCATATAAGAAAATGTAAATTTGTTTAATATCAATAGGCTGAGAGGCTGAGCTAAATGAAGTATAACTTTAAATCAATAGAAAAAAAGTGGCAAAAGTATTGGTCAGATAATAATACTTATAAAACTATAATTGATTTAGATAAAAAAAAATATTATGTAATGGATATGTTCCCATATCCAAGCGGAGAAGGACTTCATGTCGGTCACCCTTTAGGTTATATAGCTTCTGACATTTATTCTAGATTTAAGAAATTAAAAGGATTTAATGTGCTACACCCACAAGGCTATGATAGCTTTGGATTACCAGCAGAACAATATGCAATTCAAACGGGTCAACATCCTAAAAAAACTACTAAAAAAAATATAAATACTTATAGAAATCAACTAAACAAAATTGGCTTCTCATATGATTGGACAAGAGAATTGAGAACTTCTGACCCAGACTATTATAAATGGACTCAATTTATTTTTATTGAGCTATTTGAATCATGGTATGACAAGGATCAAGATAAGGCAAGATCAATTAATGATTTAATTAGCATTTTTAATAATTCAGGAAGCCAAAAAGTAAATGCTACAACTACTAAAAATGCTTTAAAATTTTCTTCAAAACAATGGAATGATTTTAACGAGGAAACAAAGGAAAAAATACTACAGGATTATAGGATTGCTTATTTGGCTGAATCAGAAGTTAATTGGTGTCCTGGATTAGGCACGGTATTAGCTAATGATGAAATTGTAAATGGTGTGTCTGAAAGAGGTGGTTTTAAAATAGAAAAGAGATTAATGATGCAATGGAATATGAGAATTAGTTCTTATGCGGAGAGATTACTAAATGATTTAGAAAAAATTGATTGGTCAAGTTCAATAAAAGAGACCCAAAAAAATTGGATTGGGAAATCAATTGGAGCCTCTTTAAAATTTAATATTAGTGGATATGGTGAGTCTATAGAAGTTTTTACTACAAGACCTGACACTATATTTGGAGTAAGTTTTATGACCCTAGCACCAGAACATGAACTTGCATTAAAAATTTGCACTAATGAGAACAAGGCTGCAATTAAGGAATATATAAGATTTGCATCTAATAGAAGTGAGAAGGATCGTATTTCTGATGTAAAAAAAATAACGGGAGTATTTACTGGATCTTATGCAGAACATCCATTTACAAAAAGAAAAATCCCAATATGGATTGGTGACTATGTATTAGCAAGTTATGGGACTGGATCAGTAATGTCTGTTCCATGCGGAGATCAAAGAGATTATGATTTTGCAAAACATTTTAATATTAATATTCCTAATATTTTTAAGGGAAAAGATATATCAAGCCAAGCTTTTGTTGATAAAGAAGATTTTGAATTACAAAACAGCTCATTCTTAGATGGCCTTTCTTTTCTTGCAGCCACAGACTCTATTATTTCTAGGATAGAAAAAGATAGAATTGGTACTAAAGAAATTAATTACAGACTAAGAGATGCAGTTTTTTCTAGGCAAAGGTATTGGGGGGAGCCATTCCCTATATACTATGTAAATGGCATACCAAAAATTATAGAAAAAAAATATCTGCCTATAAAACTTCCAGATGTTGAAAAATACCTTCCAACAGAATTAGGAGATCCACCCTTGGGAAGAGCAGAACATTGGGCATGGAATGAAAAAGAAAAAAAAATAGTTTCAAATAATAAAATAGATAATAAATCTATTTTTCCAATAGAATTAAATACAATGCCAGGATGGGCTGGAAGTTCCTGGTATTTTTTAAGGTATTTAGATCCTAAGAATTCTAAACAGATTTTTAGTAAAGAAGCTTTAGATTACTGGTCAAATGTAGATCTATATATTGGAGGCAGTGAGCATGCAACTGGACATCTTCTTTATTCAAGATTTTGGACTAAATTTTTATCTGACAAGAAGATTATTCCATTTGACGAACCATTTAAAAAATTAATAAATCAGGGAATGATTTTAGGTTCTAGTGCAATTATATATAGACTTTCTGGGAGTAATAAATATATTTCAAAAGATTTATTGAAAAATGAAGATATTGAAGAAATTCATGTTGATGTCAATTTGGTTAATTTTTCTGATGAATTAGATATAGAAGGTCTTAAGAAATGGCAACCAATTTTTGAAGAAGCTGAATTTGTTTGTAATAATAATGTTTTTGTTGTTGAGAGAAAAACAGAAAAAATGTCAAAAAGATGGTACAATGTTGTAAATCCAGATTTAATATGTGATAAGTATGGGGCTGATAGTTTGAGATTATTTGAAATGTTTTTAGGACCCTTAGAGCAATATAAGCCATGGAATACATCAGGTATAGTAGGAACTTTTAATTTTTTGAAAAAATTATGGAAACTTTATGTAGATGAATCAGGAATTAAGGTAAAAGACATAAAACCTGAGTTAGAAAATTTAAAAACTCTTCATAAAACAATTAATAAGATTGATAGAGATATTGAATCATATTCATTTAATACAGCTGTTTCAAATTTTATGATTGCAGTCAATGAATTTACCGATCAAAATTGTGTTAGCAGTGAAATATTAAAATCACTATTGATAATTTTGTCTCCATATGTTCCTCATATTACAGAAGAACTATGGAGTCTGCTTGGAAATAAAGAATCCATAACAAAAGAATCTTTCCCTGTTTTTGAAAAGAAATATATAAAAGAAGAAAACAAAATTTACCCAGTATCAATAAATGGAAAAGTTAGGGCTAAATTAGAATTGTCACTTGATCTTAGTAATAATGAAATAGAAAAAATTATTATGACTAATGAAAATATTCAAAGTAAGTTAGATGGTTTAAAACCTAAGAGAATTATTATTGTTCACGGGAAAATTATTAATTTAGTGACTTAGCTATGATTTATTGGACAGTCTTTTTTGTTGATATTATATTTATTTTTACTGCATATTTAGTAAATAAAGATAATGCTAAATATTTATTGGCTGGCTATAATACCATGCCAGAGGAAGAAAGAAAAAAGTTTGATTTAGAAAAGTTTCTAATTTTTTGGAAAAAGTTTTTTGTAGGATTAACTTTTGTTTCTACTTTAATTTTTCTGATTGCATATATTATTTTTTCTGAGAAAATAGCGGTATTTATTTGGACAGGATCTTTAATTATTCCATGGCCAATTTTTTTATATAAGGCTAATAAAGATTTTAATATAGATAAATTACGAGAAGGTAAAAAATAGCTTTTTAGAGTTTAAATGCCACGTGCTTTTCTTTAAATTTAATATTATACTCTTCTAATTCTTTTAGAATTGGGAGATATATTTCTTTAGAAACAGGTAGTTGTACTCCAGTAGATTTTATTTTCTTATTTAATATGCTTAAAGTTGCTATGGCCAGAGGCAATCCAACTGTTTTTGCCATTGCTGTGTATGTTTTATCTTCTCCAATGCTAACCATTGTTGAATCAGTTTGATAAGATCTTTTATTTTTTTTGTAGCCAAACTTATGATACATAACAACCATGTCTTTATCATTTTTTTCTAATTCCCATTTTTGTAGTAGGATATACTCAAGTATTTGAGCTGGTGTTGCATTTTTTAAAGGGATTTTTTTTGTACTACTAAAAATATCTAATTCTAGTAATTTATCCCATATCACATTTTTTTCATTTATCCCTAATCTTTTCTTTATTCTTGATTCAATTGATTTATTTGAATTTGACAAAAGAAAAGAATCAACATAATTGCTATAACTCATCATATATGAGTTTTTAATGGAGTAGTTATCATCTGTCATACCAAGACTTACAAAAACATTCCAAGCCTTTGAAAACCCTGCTCTTCTAATTGTTCCTCTTAATATCGTACTGATATTATCTAATTTGTATATACTTCTATATTTTAATGAATCTCTATTAGGATAAGCTTCGAAACTTCCATATTCATCTATTTCTAATGCCTCAGTGTTCATAAAAAGTCTACTATATGGTATTTGTTTCTTTTTATTTTCTTCTATAAATTTTGCATCTCCACCTTGCCCTGCTAAAACTACATTCCTAGGATTCCATGTGAATTTGTAATTCCATAAGTTATTATCACTTTCAGGAGCAATTAATCCACCAGTATATGACTTAAACATAACTAGCTCATTCCCCTCATCCTTAATCTTATCAATTATTTTCATGGCACTCATGTGATCAATTCCGGGGTCAAGGCCAATCTCATTCATAAATATTATGCCTTTACGTTTAGCTTCCAAGTCTAATGCATTCATTTCATCACTAATGTAGGAGGCTGTTAAAAGACTTTTTTTATGCCTTAAGCATTCTTGTGCAACCAAAAGATGAAATCGTGCAGGCAGCATAGAAATTACAATATCAGATTTGGAAATTTGTTCAGCACTATTTTTTTTATTTAAAACATCAAATCTGATAGCTTTAATATTTGTATATCCGGTTGAAAGTTTTTTTGCATTATTTATATCTATATCTCCAATAGTTAGAAATAGATTTTCTTTTGAAGATTTATGTATTAGATATTTTACTATATAAGGAGTTGATTTTCCTGCTCCAATTACCAATACGTTTCTCATTTATTTTAAATAAAATATTAAGTAATATTACTAAAATAAAATCCTATTAATTAATAATTTTAGATTATTTTTACCAACTATTTATATAAGTTTTAAAGTTATTTTCTATGAATAGCAACTCTAATATATCAAGAAATATTTCCTTAGATGTTTATGGGATACATAAAGCAAAAATAAATTACAATCTTCCTGTATCGGACCTGTATAAAATATCAATATCAAAAAATTTAGGACAACTTACTAATCAGGGAGTTCTATGTATAAATACTGGAAAATTTACTGGTAGAGCTCCGAAAGACAGATATATTGTTAAAGACGGGGTAACTGAAAATAAGGTATGGTGGGGAGATATAAATATTCCAATAGATCAAGCTTCATTTGAAAATTTATATAATAAAATAACAAAGCATCTATCAAACAAAGAGTTATACGTTAGAGATGCTTATGTTTGTGCAAATGATGAATATAAAATCAAGATAAGAACTATTTGTGAAATTCCTTGGAGTGATATTTTTGTATACAACATGTTCATTAGATTAGATGAAGATTCAATTAAAGATTTTAGACCTGAATGGACCATAATTAATGCTCCATATTTCTATGCAGATCCATCAATTGACAATGTAAAAAACAATAATTTTTCAATAATTAATTTTACTAGAAAAACTATAATTGTTGGTGGATCAGGCTATACAGGTGAAATAAAAAAAGGAATTTTTTCAGTTTTAAATTTTACTTTACCTGTTTTTAAGGATGTGCTGCCTATGCACTGTAGTGCAAATACTGGCAGTAATGGTGATACATCTATTTTCTTTGGTTTATCTGGTACAGGGAAAACAACATTATCTACTGATAGTAGCAGAAAACTTATTGGAGATGATGAACATGGGTGGAATTCAAATAACCAGATTTTTAATTTCGAAGGAGGATGTTATGCCAAGGTTATAAATTTATCTAAAGAAAAAGAGCCTGAGATATATAACGCAATCAAACCTGGAGCTTTATTAGAAAATGTAATTATAGACGACATTGGTAATGTTGATTATGAGAACAAATCAATAACTCAAAATACAAGAGTTAGCTATCCAATACATTTCATTGAAAATATAATGACACCTTCACAAGGAGAAAATCCTAAAAATATCTTTTTTTTAACAGCGGATGCTTTTGGAGTATTACCCCCAATATCCAAGCTAAGTCCTGCGCAGTCTGCATATCACTTCATTTCTGGATATACATCAAAAGTTGCAGGAACAGAAACAGGTATTAATGAGCCTGAACCATCATTTTCTGCATGTTTTGGAGCTCCTTTTATGCCATTACATCCAACGGTTTATGCAAAAATGCTAATAAAGAAAATGAAGGAGTCAAATGTAAATGTTTGGCTAGTTAATACTGGATGGACTGGTGGTCCATATGGTATAGGTAAAAGAATGAAATTAAAATATACAAGAGCAATGATAAATGCTGCAATGGATGGTGAATTAGAGAGAATAAATAACAATAATTATCATATTCATTCTGTTTTTAACATTAATCAGCCTAGAGAATGCCCAAATGTCCCCTCTAATATTTTAAGCCCTAGAAAAACCTGGAATAATGATGAAAAATATTATAAAAAGGCATACATGTTATCGAGGTATTTTGTCAAAAATTTTGAAAAATTTAAAAAATTTGCTGATAAAACAATCTTAGATGGAGCACCAAATATTAACTAGCCTATTTTTTATTTGATTTAGAGATATAATTGTCTAAGGCCATTGTCATAGAGGGAAATTTTGGTGAGGGAGCATAAATGTCAACATTAAGCCCCTTCTCTTCAACAGCTTTTCTTGTTATTTTACCAAAAACTGCAATTTTTGTCCCATTTTGTTTAAATTCTGGGAAGTTTTGAAATAAAGATTCAATTCCTGATGGGCTGAAGAATACTAATACATCATATGTGACATTAGTTAATTCGGCTAAATCACTTATTACCGTTTTATAAAAGACACATCTTTTCCATTTTATCTCAAGACTTTCAAGAAGTTCAGGTACTTTAGGCTTTAGTTTATCTGTTGTAGGTAATAAAAAGTTTTCATTTTTATGCTTTGATATTATAGGACATAGTTCTTTAAAGGTTCTTTCCCCTACGTATATTTTCCTTTTCCTATAAACAACATATTTTTGAAGATAAAATGCAACAGCTTCTGATTGACAAAAATATTTCATAGAATCAGGAACTTTATATCGCATTCTCTCACATACCCTAAAATAATAATCTACAGCGTATCTACTGGTTAGTATTATTGATGAAAATTTTGACAAATCTATTTTTTGTAATCTAATTTCTTTAAGCGTTGCTCCTTTTACATAAATAAAAGGGACAAAGTCAATTTTTAATTTTCTTTTTTTCTGAAGTTCAAAATATGGTGAATTCACCAATGTTGGTTTAGGCTGTGAAACTAAAATTGTTTTTATCTTTGCCATATTTTTATATACAGTATCTTCCCTATATGGAAAGAAAAAAATTATACAATAATAGATATGGTATAATTTCGAGTGTGCAAAGATACAAAATAAAATAAAACCAGTTCTTTTGGATACTTTTTTTATGTAATATGAACGAATTCATATAACCAGTTAACTTTAGTAATAATATGAGAGAAATGAAGAAAAATAAGATATTGATACTTGGGTTAAAGTAATATAAGATTAGAACATTAATACCAAGAATAATTAATCCAATTAGGCTATTATAGTTAATTTTTTCATTTAAATAAAGATTAATTAACTGTTTTATGCCAAAAAGCCATGAAATTATGAGTTCAGCTACAGTTTTTAATATAAAAAATGTTAGTATGACTTGAATTATATCAAGATATTCCAAAAAATTCAATGAGAACCCATTTTCATTGTATATTGATTTGAATACAAAAACAAACAAACCAAGTGAAATGATAAAATTAATTTGTAAAAGGCAGTTGAATAGGGAGTATTGTATTTTTTGATTTTTATGTTTTTTTAAATAAAAATTATTCCAAAAGATTTTAATAAGAGAATTAAATTTTTCACGATTATTATACCTAATCAGTGTTATTATAAATATAAGTGAAAGTATTATGATTGTAAATGTGTCTTTTATCAATATGTCTCTGATCATAAGGGCTAAATTATAGATAATAAACTATAAACTTTATCGTACAAATATTATATTTTTGTTTAAAAGATAAAATAAATGAATGATGTATTGATCATAATACCAACTTATAATGAGATAGAAAACATTGATAAAATAATTAAATCTATATTTGATCTTTATAATGACATAAATATTCTTGTTGTTGATGATAACTCACCTGATAAAACATCGATGAAAGTTATAGAACTTCAAACAAAATATAAACAACAATTATATCTTCAAATTAGAAAAAAAAAATCTGGATTAGGTCCTGCATACATTCATGGATTTAAATGGGCTATAGAGAAAAAATATAATTTCATTTTTGAAATGGATGCAGATTTTTCTCACGATCCTTGTGATATTAAAAAACTTTATAATACGTGTAATGATGGATTAGCAGATATATCTGTTGGATCTAGATATAAAGAAGGAATTAATGTTGTAAATTGGCCTATAGGAAGAATAATGCTATCCTTATTTGCTTCATACTATGTTAGATTGATAACTGGGATGAATATTAAAGATCCAACTTCTGGATTTATATGTTATAAAAGGGCTGTACTTGAAAAGATTAATTTAGATATGGTTAAATTTATTGGATATGCTTTTCAAATTGAAATGAAATATAAATCGTATCTAAATAAATTTAAAATTATCGAGATTCCAATAATATTTACAGACAGAAAGTATGGCAAATCTAAGTTAAATGCTTCTATAATTAATGAGGCAGTTTTTGGAATTATTTTGATGAGAATTAAAAGTTTTTTTTCTATAGATTTTTAATATTATGCATAGTATATTAATAAAAAATGGGAAAATAATTAATGAAGGAAAAATATATCAATCTGATATATATATTGAAGATGAAATAATTAAAGAAATATCGCCATCTATTAGTCTAAAATTATCCGACACTTTAACTATAGATGCTGGAGGAAACTACGTTATCCCAGGGCTAATAGATGATCAGGTTCATTTCAGAGAGCCTGGACTAACTCATAAGGGTGATATTTACACAGAGTCTAGAGCAGCAGTTGCTGGAGGAATAACTTCATTTTTAGAAATGCCCAATACAATACCTCAAACTATAACTCAGGATAAATTAAATGAGAAATTTACAATTGCATCTAAAAAATCAATAGCTAACTATTCTTTTATGTTTGGGGGAACTAATGATAATATTAATGAAATATTAAAATTAGATCCCAAGGAGGTCCCCGCATTAAAAATATTCTTAGGCTCATCTACTGGGAATATGCTTGTAGATAATATTGATGCATTAGAAGAAATATTTTTAAAATGTAATTTACCTATTGCTGTTCATTGCGAGGATGAAAACACTATCAGAGAAAATCTTAAATTATATACTGACTTATATGGAAAAAAAATACCAATAAAATTTCACTCAAAAATCAGGAATGAGAAGGCTTGCTATCTCTCTTCATCTATGGCAATTGACTTAGCTAAAAAAACAGGTGCTAGATTGCATGTATTTCATGTTTCAACTAAAAAAGAAACAGATCTATTTTTAAATTCTATAGATTTAAAGGATAAAAAAATAACTGCTGAAGTATGTATTCATCATTTAACTTTCACTGAGGATGATTATAAGAAATATGGAACCAGAATCAAATGGAACCCATCTATTAAATCTTCAATTGATCAGGATGGATTGTGGAAAGCCTTAAATGACGATAGAATAGATATTATTGCAACAGATCATGCGCCACATACATATGAGGAAAAAAGTAATGATTATTTAAATTGTCCATCTGGTGGGCCTTTAGTGCAGCATTCCCTTGTTACTATGTTAGAGGGTTATCATAATAATAAGATAAAATTGGAAAAAATTGTAGAAAAAATGTGTCATAATCCTGCTATTTTATATGAAATTAAAAATAGAGGTTTTATTAAAGAAGGGTATTATGCAGATATAGTTATTTTTAATTTAAATAATCCGTGGACTGTTCATAAGAATAATATTTTATACAAATGCGGATGGTCTCCTTTTGAAGGAAATACATTTAGGTCTAGAATATCTCATACGATGGTAAATGGAAATATTGTTTTTAATAATGATATGATATTTGACAAAAAATTAGGCCAAAAATTAATTTTTGACAGATGAAAAAAATATTTTTTATAGTTATTATTTTGTTGAGCTGTGATAATAATCTTCAGAAAACATCTATGCCAGAAAACTTAATATCAGAAGAAAAAATGGTTGATGTTATTTATGAAATGACCCTAATAAATGTTTCTAAAGGGGTTAACAGAAGAATGTTAGAGAGAAATGGAGTAATTCCAGAAAAATACATTTTTGAAAAATACAGTATTGATAGTTTACAATTTGCTTTGAGCAATGAATTTTATTCTAATGACTTGGATAAGTATTTAGAGATTTATAATCGAGTGAAGGAAAAACTATTACAAAACAAGCAAATAGTTATGGATAGTATAGAGAATTATAAAAAGGATAGAGCTAATAGAAGTTTAGAAATTTCAAAAAAAGGAGGATTAAATACAAAAATAAATGATAGTATTAAATTGAAAAGATCAATGATGCCTTTGAAAACAAATAATTAATCAACTAACTTTGACTATATTTAATCAAAATGAAATCAAATAATTTTTTTGATGAAGTTAAATGGCGAGGGATGATTCATGATGTCATGCCTGGTTTTAAAGATTTTCTGGAAAATAACATAAGATCTGCTTATATAGGTTTTGATCCAACCTCAAATTCACTACACATAGGACATTTGGTGCCAATAATGTTATTAGCACACTTTCAAAAGTCTGGCCATCGTCCCATTGCATTAGTAGGGGGAGCAACAGGAATGATTGGAGATCCCTCTGGTAAATCAGCTGAGAGAAATTTGCTTAATGAAGAAACTATAAAAACAAATCAAATGCAAATTAAAGATCAGTTAGCTCATTTTTTAAATTTTGATGAATCAAGGGATAATGCTGCATTATTGTTAAATAATTTAGATTGGATGAAAGGATTAACATTCCTAGACTTTATTCGTGATGTTGGTAAGCATATGACAGTTAATTATATGATGTCAAAAGACTCTGTTAAAAACAGAATTTCTAAGGATGAAGCTGAAGGGATGAGTTTTACTGAATTCTCATATCAGTTAGTTCAAGGATACGATTTCCTTCATCTACACAAAAATTTTGATTGTTCTATTCAAATGGGAGGAAGTGATCAATGGGGAAATATTACTAGTGGTACTGAACTTATAAGAAGAATGGATAATGGGAAAGGGTATGCTTTAACTTGTCCATTAATTACAAAATCTGATGGAAGCAAGTTTGGTAAAACTCATGAAGGAAATATTTGGCTAAATTCTAATAGAACTTCTGTATATAAATTTCACCAATATTGGCTAAACACATCAGATCAAGATGCTGAAAAGTATATAAAAATATTTACTTTTTTGAGTAAGGAAGAAATAAGGAAATTAACTTTAGAACACAAGGATAATCCACATTTAAGAATTCTTCAGAAATCTCTTTCTAAAGAAATTACTTCAATTGTACATTCAAAGGAGGCATATGATAACGCCCTAAAGGCTTCAAATATATTATTTAGTAATAATTTTAAAGAAGATATTGAAGTATTAGATGAATTAACTTTTCTTGAAATATTTGAAGGGGTCCCACAGTATGAAATAGAATCATCCATATTTAATAAAGGGTTAGATATGATTTCAGCTTTATCTGATAAAACAAATTTTCTTAAATCAAATTCTGAGGCTAGGAGAGCTTTAAAAGAAAACGCTATATCTGTCAATAAGATTAAAGTCAATGACAGCTATCTAATAGAAAAAAAGGACTTAATAAGTAACAAATATGTAATATTAAATAGGGGAAAGAAAAGCACTTATATTATTAAAGTAATTTAGCTTTAGTCTATTAGTAGACTACACCCCCTCTGATCAGACTTGTCTATTCTTCCAAGAATTTCAAGATTACCATCTTTATCTAATTTACCAATATCATCTGTTGCTATAAATGAACAAGAATTATAATTGGCTAAATCGATTATATTTATTCCCCCACTTTTATAATTGGTTGTGATAGTCATAGGATCTTCTGATTCTCTTATATATATTCTCATCCATGAAGGGCATTTAAATTTTTCATTTTTTATTGAATATGCTTGAGACATTAATTCAGTCATACCATATTCGCTATTAATATTTTTAACACCAAAACCATTTTTTAGGATTTCATGTAACTCACTTTTAATTAATTCTTTTCTATTCCCTTTCATACCACCAGTCTCTATTATTATGGTTTTATCTAATTTAAACTTATGGTAATCAATTAAATTTAAAAGGGCATATGATACGCCAAAAAGAATCGTTTTTTTATATCCTTTTTCTAGATAAAGTAATTTCTCCTTTAATGCTTTAAAATTGTCAAGATAAAACCCGCTATCTATATTTTCTGATTTTTCAATTAAGTGATTTACCATATAAATTAGTGATGAATTCTCGTTTTCAAGATATGTTGGTAATAGACCTATAATATTAAATTTAGATGGATGTCCATAAAAACTCATAAATATTTTAAGAAAACAATCTTCATAAAGATTTAAATCAATAACATGGTGTTTGCTTAAAGTGTTTTTTGTAGTACCACTACTATGAAATACCTTTTGAATTGGCTGATTTGAAGAAACTATTTTATGGGTTTTAAAAAATTGAATAGGCAAAAATGGAATTTCATAAGAAGATTTAACATTAATTATATTTTTACCTGTTAATTTACAGAATTTCCCATAAATAGGATTATTATGAAATTGATAATTAAAGATCTCTATTGAATATTTTTCAAATTCTTCTTGGGATGTAATATTTAAAATTTTCTTTGAATCAAACACGCCCTAAATATAAATGAAAAAGAGCATTAAATTAATAATGCTCTTTAATTACTATCTCAATAGTAATTAATTAACTATTAATATCATCTTTTTTATTTAGATCTAATTTTATAAGTTGGTATCTTTATATATAATAAAAAAATTTCGTGAATCCAGAAAATATTAAAATTTTACTTGTTGATGATGAACCTGATATTTTAGAAATAATCTCTTATTCTCTAAAAAATGCTGGATATAATGTATATACTGCAAAAAATGGAATTCAAGCTGTCAAGCAAGCAGAAAAGATTGAACCTCATTTAATTATATTAGATGTAATGATGCCTGAAATGGATGGTATTGAAGCTTGTGAAATAATAAGGAATACACAAAAAATAAAACATACACTAATTACTTTTTTATCTGCACGTGGTGAAGATTATAGTCAGATAGCTGGTTTTAATGCTGGTGCTGATGACTATATTACAAAGCCTATAAAACCAAAAATTTTGTTAAGCAAGGTTAGATCATTGCTTAGAAGAATATCATTAGATCAAGCAGAAACTATAGAGATAGGTAGTTTAGTTATAGATAGATCTAGCTATAAGGCATCTTATAAAGGAAAAGAAATAAATTTTCCAAGAAAGGAATTTGAATTGTTATATTTGTTGGCATCCAAGCCAGGGAAAGTATTTAAAAGAGATTATATTCTTGAATCAGTTTGGGGTAGGGATGTTATCGTGGGAGACAGGACTATTGATGTTCATATTAGAAAACTTAGAGAAAAAATTGGAGCTGCTTTTTTTAAAACTATTAAAGGCGTTGGATATAAATTTGTTATTTAATGCCGATAAAAAATACTCAAAAAAACCCTTATCAATTTGCTCTAATTTCTGCAAGTTTAATAGCCCTAGCTAGTTATTTTATTCTTTTATTATATTCTTCAGATTCAATAATTATTTCTCTATTGATTTTCTTAATATCTTTTATTATCATCCAATATAGAATTCAAAGTTTTTTATTTAAGAGATTTAAGGAATTGTATAAATATTTAAATATGTTAGATTCATCTCAAATTAATAAATCTTCTGTTTCAACAGACATGGATTCATTGATAAAAAATATTGAAGATTTTGCAAAAGATAAAAAAATAGAAATAGAGGCCTTAAAGCTAAAAGAACAATATAGAAAGGAATTTATTGGAAATGTTGCACATGAACTAAAAACACCAATTTTTACAATTCAAGGATATATTTCAAATTTGTTAGATGGGGCAATGGATGATAAAAATCTTTTAAATAAATATTTAAAACAAACTGATAATAGTATTGAAAGGTTGACTTATATAATAAAAGATTTGGATCTAATTACACAATTAGAATCTTCTATGCTAAACTTAAATATTTCTAGTTTTAATGTAATTGATTTAATTTCCAGTATTTTTGATCAGCTTGAAATTAAATCATCTAAAAGGAATATTAAACTAGTCTTTGATAAAAAGTATAATAATGAGATTTTAGTTTTTGCTGACAAAGAAAGAATTGAGCAAGTTCTTAGTAATCTGTTGGTAAATTCTATTAATTATGGAAGGGATAAAGGAACTACTGAAGTTAGCATTAATGATTTGACTGAAGAAAAGCTGATTGTAAGGGTGACAGACAATGGAGAAGGAATTTCTCAGAAACATTTACCTAGATTATTTGAAAGATTCTATAGGGTAGATGTAAGCAGAAGTCGAAAACATGGAGGTTCCGGTCTTGGCCTTGCAATTGTTAAACATATTATCGATGCTCATAATGAAAATATATATATAAATTCTAAACCCAATGTTGGCAGTGAATTTTCATTTACCTTACAAAAATCTTTATAAAACTTCAAGTTCTATTATCTAAACTTTTATATTAAAAAATCAGAATTATTAGTGGGAAGTAAAAATAAATTAAAGAGGTTTAAAGAAAATGAGGGGTTTAAAAATGTATATCAACCTTCAAGAGAAGATTTGCTTAGTAATAAGTTTAGTCTTAAAGGAAATTGGAACAGATTAGCTTTTAAAAACAACAATCCTATTGTTGTTGAGCTTGGCTGTGGAAAAGGTGAATATACGGTAAGCCTTGCAAAAATGTTCCCAGAAAAAAATTTTATTGGAATAGATATAAAAGGTGCTAGATTTTGGAAGGGAGCTAAAATTTCTTTATCTGAAAAAATAAATAATGCACTTTTTATTAGAGCTCAAATTGAATTGATAGAAAACATTTTTTCAATTGACGAAATTAGTGAGATATGGATAACTTTTCCTGATCCACAAATTAAATATAAGAGAAGTAAGCATAGACTAGTTAATATAGATTTTTTAAATAGATATAAAAATATTTTAATTAAGGAGGGTATAATAAATTTAAAGACGGACAGTGAATTCTTACATGGCTATTTAATTGGATTAATTCAAGGTCTTGGACATGAAATTATATATTCTAATCATGATATTTATAATAATTCTGGAGCACCTATTGAGGCGACTACAATTCAAACATATTATGAGAATTTATATTTAACTCAGAACAAGCCAATAACCTATTTAAAATTTAAATATAATAGATAAGCAAATGAAATCTAGAAATAAATCTTTTTTTGAGAAAGTTTATGTTATTGTAAAAGAAATTCCATTTGGAAAGGTTACAACATATGGATTAATTGCAAGATATTTGGGAACACCCAAAAGCGCAAGAATGGTTGGTTATGCATTGAATTCATCTCACAAATTTTCAGATATTCCTGCTCATAGAGTTGTTAATCGTAACGGGTTTTTGACTGGAAGACATCATTTTTTTGGTTCATCACTTATGCAGGAGTTGTTAGAGAATGAAGGAGTAATTATAATAGATAATAAAATAGAAAATTTTCTTGATATTATATGGGATCCATCAAACAAGAATTAAATCAGTAAATCGTATTATATTTGTATTAATAAAAGTGAATTTGAAACTGTCAAAAGAAAATATTATCTCCTTATTTAAGGATCCTAAATTTCAAAATTTTAAAATAACAAATGTTGTAATTTTTGATAAGGATATTGTTATTGATATTGTTATTAATAATCCAGCACTACAAGCTAGAAAAAAAATAGAATCTTCAATTAAAGAATTAATTAGTAAAAAATTTAGAGGTAAAATAAATCTTCAAATAAACACCAAAATTGAAAAGTCAATAAATGATTCTAATCAAATTAAGGGCAAGCCAATTCCTGAAATAAATAATGTAATTGCAATAGCTTCAGGAAAAGGGGGAGTTGGAAAATCAACCATTACTTCTAATATTGCAGTTTCTTTAAAGAGTATGGGATTTTCAGTTGGTATTTTAGATGCAGATATATATGGCCCATCAATCCCAATTATGTTTGATGTTGCTAATTCGCGACCACTTTCAGTCAATATTAATGGGAAAAACAAAATGAGTCCTGTAGAGAGTTACGGAATTAAAATTTTATCTATTGGATTTTTTACAAAAAGTGATCAAGCAGTAATTTGGAGAGGGCCAATGGCTGCGAAAGCATTAAATCAAATGATTTTTGATGCAGCTTGGGGAACCTTAGATTTTTTATTAGTTGATTTACCTCCTGGTACGGGAGATATTCATCTAAGCATATTACAAGCTTTACCTGTAACTGGTACGGTAATTGTTAGTACTCCTCAAAATGTTGCTTTGTCAGATGCAAGAAAAGGAGTTGCTATGTTTAAACAAAAAAGTATTAATGTCCCTGTTTTGGGAATTGTTGAAAACATGTCCTATTTCACTCCTGAAGAGTTGCCAAAAAATAAATATTATATCTTTGGAAAGGATGGAGCAAAAAATCTAGCAAGTGATTTGAATGTACCATATTTAGGGGAGGTTCCTATTATACAGAGTATTAGGGAAGCTTCTGACTACGGACATCCAGCTTCTTTGCAGAAGGAATCATTAATATCAGATTTGATGGAAGATATTACAAGAAATATGGTTTCAGAACTTGTAAAAAGAAATAAAGATTTACCTCCATCAGAGTCTTTAAAAATAACCACTATGGCAGGTTGTTCTGCTGTAAATAAATAAACTATGAAAAAATCTAGTTTAAAAGACAGAATTGAAATGGCTTTGGATGAGATTAGGCCTTTTTTAGAAAATGACGGGGGAGACATATCATTAATAGAAATTAATGATGAAACTGTAAAGGTTAGACTTGAAGGTGCTTGTACTACTTGCTCTGTTAATCAGATGACTTTAAAATCCGGTGTTGAGATGACAATAAAAAAACATGCACCAGAAATAAAAAATGTATTAAACATTGGATACTAATATTTGATTAATGATTAAAACGGACATAATAATTATTGGCGCTGGGCCTACAGGTTTATTTGCAGTTTTTGAAGCTGGACTTTTAAAATTAAGATGCCATTTGATAGATATCCTTCCAAAGCCAGGAGGTCAATGTTCTGAGCTATATCCAAAAAAACCTATATATGATATTCCTGCTCATCCTGAAATTTTAGCTGGTGATTTAGTTGAAAATTTATTAAATCAGTGTAGTAAATTTCAACCTGGATTTACATTAGGGGAGAGAGCAGAAAAAATAACTAAAAATTCAAAAGGATTATTTTCAGTCGTTACCAATAAAGGAACCGCTCATCAAGCTCCAGTTGTTGCTATTGCAGGAGGATTAGGAGGTTTTCAGCCAAGAAAACCAAATATTAGTAACATAGAATCTTACGAAGACAAAGGGGTCTCGTATTTTGTTAAAGATCCTAATTTATATAAAAACAAAAATGTTCTTATCGCCGGTGGTGGAGATTCAGCATTAGATTGGACAATAGAGTTGTCTAAAATTGCATCTCATGTTACCTTAGTTCATAGAAGAAGTGAATTTAGAGGTGCTTTGGATTCAGTAGAACAAGTACAGGAATTAAAAAATAATAATAAAATTAAAATTATAACTCCTGCAGAAGTTGTTTCATTAATGGGAAATGATAAATTAGAAAGTGTTCAGATTAAAATTAATAATTCAGAAAATATAACATTAAATATTGATTATTTTATTCCACTTTTTGGGTTAACTCCAAAATTAGGGCCAATAAATGATTGGGGTTTAGAAATAGAAAAAAACTCAATATTAGTGGATAATACTTTAAATTATCAGACAAATATTCCAGGAATATTTGCAATAGGCGACATAAGCACTTATCCGGGGAAATTAAAATTAATATTATGTGGGTTTCATGAAGCTGCTATGATGTGTCAGTCAGCGTATAAAATAATTAATCCAGATAAGAAATTTGTTTTAAAATATACAACAGTTTCAGGAGTGAGTGGTTTTGACGGATCAATAAAAAAAGCTGAGCCTATTGTTAGAAAATCAATAGATTAAATTTTATATATAAAGTTGATAAATTCGTCTGAGTAAGTTTCTTCATTTATATCCGTATCCATTTTTTCTCTTTTTTGACTCCAAGATTTTTTTTGAATAGTTATTTTATCTTCAAGGTTATCTCTTCTTTCCATTCTTTTTTGATTCTCTAATTCTTTGTTTATTTCTTTAATCATTTATTATTTAAATGCATTTAATCCAGTAATATCTAATCCAGTAATTAGTAAATGAATATCATGTGTGCCTTCATATGTAATTACGCTTTCAAGATTCATCATATGTCTCATAATGGAGTAGTCTCCAGTGATTCCCATTCCACCTAAAATTTGTCTTGACTCTCTTGCTATTTTGACAGCCATTTCAACATTATTTCTTTTAGCCATAGATATTTGTGCTGAAGTTGCTTTATCTGCATTTTTTAGCATTCCAAGCCTCCATGCTAAAAGCTGTGCTTTAGTAATTTCAGTTATCATCTCTGCTAATTTTTTCTGTTGCAATTGAAATCCAGCAATTGGTTTGCCAAATTGAATTCGTTCTTTACTATATCTAAGAGCAGTGTCATAACAATCCATGGCAGCTCCAATTGCACCCCATGATATCCCATATCTAGCAGAATCTAAACATCCTAAAGGAGCTCCTAATCCAGATTTCTTAGGGAGCAAATTCCCTTTTGGAACTTTAACATTATTGAAAATTAATTCACCTGTAGCACTTGCTCTTAAGGACCATTTATTATGAGTCTCGGGAGTACTAAAACCCTCCATATCTCTTTCAACAATTAATCCATGAATTCTTCCTTCTTCATTTTTCGCCCATACTATTGCTATGTCTGCAAATGGAGAATTTGAAATCCAAAGCTTAGCACCATTTAATAAAAAATGATCTCCCATATCCTTAAAGTTTGTAGTCATGCCGCTTGGATTTGATCCATGATCAGGTTCAGTTAGACCAAAACAACCCATAAATTCCCCTGATGCTAATTTTGGAAGATATTTTTTCTTTTGATCTTCACTACCATATTTCCATATTGGAAACATAACGAGGGATGATTGAACTGAGGCTGTAGACCTAATTCCAGAATCTCCTCTTTCTATTTCTTGCATTAACAAACCATAAGAGATATGATCAAGTCCTGCACCACCATATTCTTCAGGTATATAAGGCCCAAATGCACCTATGTCAGCTAGACCTTTAATTAATTGATCAGGAAATTTTGATTTTTGTGCGAATTCTTCAATTATAGGTGAAACAGATTTTTTAACCCAATCACGGGCTGAATCTCTTATTAATTTATGTTCTTCAGTTAATAATTCATCAAGGTTGTAGTAGTCTGGGGCTTGAAATAGATCTTGTTTCATTTTATAAAGTTGTGCAATGCAAATTTAGCTAATGCTTATTTAAGTTTAAATTTTTTTATAAAAAATTATTGAATATTCTTACTGTCTATTAATAAAATTAGAAATTAAATTATGAAAATGATGAACTCCTTTTTCTTTAGTAGGAGAAAATCTGCCTGTATTATAAAATGATGAATTTATCCCTTTTTGAACATTTTGAACAACATATTCATCTTCCATTTCAACTTTATCTAAATCCCCACTAGCCCCGACATTTAGCTTAGACTCATCAAACACATATGATCTGAAAATAATTTTTGTATGAGACATTCCTTGAGGCTTAACTAAATTAACAGAGATTCCCCATGGATATATATTTAACATTAAGTTTGGAAAAACCCAATAATAATAAGCTGCTATTTTCTTACCACTATCAATATGGCCTTTTGGATAGATAAAACAATCTTCCTTACCTGAAGCATATCCAATTTGAAGATTAAAATAATCATAGATTTCTGTATCATAGCTTTCATAATCTAAAACTTCATTTAGATCTTTATGAACGAAAGGAACGTGAAATCCTTCAAGATAATTATCACAATATAAAGCCCAATGAGCATCTATTTCATAATCTTTAGATAGTGATTCTTTAAGAGATAATTTTTCAAGAGGAAGAAAACTTACTCTATCCTCAATTTGATTTAATACATGGTTTAAATCAAATAATGGATTTAGACCAATAAAAAGTAATCCATGCCAATTTATTAATGGAAAATTATAAAGGTTGTCACATTCTCTGGGGAACCCTATTGTTTTGTCAAACTCGGGCATATATTCAAATATTCCTTCATTATTAAATCTTCTTCCATGATACTTGCAAACTATTTTTTTTGTTTGACAAGGCTCATCAATTAATATATTCCCCCTGTGAGAACATACATTACTTAGACAACTTATCTTTCTCCCCTCTGATCTAGTTAACAAAACAGGTTCAGAAAGAAAGTTTTCTAAAATATTTATTGGGTGTGCAGAATTTTTTTTAACAATACTTTTATCACCAATCCATTGCCATGATTTTAAAAATAATTTTTCTTTTAGTATTTCAAATGTTTCAGGATTTTTATAAAATGAAGCAGGCAATGTCTCAGCTTTTGTAATATCATTATCTATAAAAATCTTGGTGGTCATTACATAGTTATAATAATTACTTTAAATATAAGTCAATAAGTCCATTTGGTGCAGAAATATATATAGTTTTATTTTTTCTATTTATTGTCTCAATAATATTATCATTAATAGGAATTAAAATTTGCTTTCCCTTATTTTCAACAACAAAGATACTTTGTAATGATTTGTCATCTACTTTTATAATTAGCCCTATATCTCCATAATTTGAGTCAACTACATTATATCCTATGATTTCATGGTAATAGAATTTTTTACCTTTTAATTTAGGCAAATCCTCTAATGGTAAATAAGCTTCCTTATTTATCATAGAAGAAGCCTCTTCTTCAGAATTAACATCTTCAAACTTTATTCTTAGAGTTGATTTTTTTTGGAATGTAGATTTTTCAATAAAAAAAGGAATAAGCTTACCGTTTATATTTATAAATATTGACTTTAAATCTTCATATATTTCTGGTTCATCAGTATCTAAATTTATTATAAGTTCTCCTTTAAAGCTATACTTTTTTGTAATTTTTCCTAAATAAAAACAATCTCTTATCTCCATAGCTTTTTAGCTACAACTAAATATTAGTAGAAATAAATTTAAAAATTAATTTGTAGAATTAGCTATTCTTCCTTAGATGAATCATCTTCAGCAGGAGCCTCTTCAGCAGGAGCCTCTTCAGCAGGAGCCTCTTCAGCAGGTGCTTCTTCAGCAGGAGCCTCTTCAGCAGGAGCCTCTTCAGCAGGAGCCTCTTCAGCAGGAGCCTCTTCAGCAGGAGCCTCTTCAGC
>Ga0208411_1000570_pt1 | contig 28253 bp, 26 predicted proteins | sample ETN01SmetaG_4_FD_185793 | JGI IMG/M metagenome (GOLD analysis project Ga0208411, IMG submission 185793) | Marine microbial and viral communities from oxygen minimum zone, Eastern Pacific Ocean - ETNP2014F12-01SV261 (SPAdes) (version 2) | ecosystem: Environmental > Aquatic > Marine > Oceanic ... | reverse complement strand
CAGAGGATAGTGATTCAAAATAGTGTTGTCCCGAAGGATATATCCTGATTGGATTAAATTGTGAATATGACTAATATTCAAATTTTTTAACATTGAAGCAAAGGGTTAGCAGTGGGCCCTTTCATTGCCTAGGGCTTAGTTCAGATTTTCCATTTCTGCTTCTTCTGCCGCTTACCTTTGCCCTTTGGCTTACCGGTCTTTCTCTGAGTTCGCCCTTGTCGGCCTCCTGGCTTCTGTCCTGCCTTCTTTGCAGCGGCTTCCTGCTCTTTCAAATCGTGTTGCTGACCGTGCCATTTGCTACCAATTGCTTGCATTGCAGCCTCTTTTGTAGAAAAACCTAGAGTTGCTTGCAAATCTTTCTTCGAAAGCCAAAGCCTCCCTTCCTTTTGTGAAGGGCGTTTTGGATGAGAAATGTCAGCGTCCCTCTTCATCTTGCTTAGGCCAACCCCTCTAGCAGCAAGAGCAAGTGAATCTAGAGTAGGATTAGCTACAGCACATTTCTTTGAAACACGTCTACCTTGTTTGCGAGACAACTTGGCGTTGAAGTATCCTGGCCACAGGACAATTCGGTCCGGATTATGCTCTGCCATCGGTCTCCCTCGTAGTCTCGGAAGCATCAGCCCATATCAGGGCTACGACAAAATCACTCATCTAGGAGAGTACCGTTCAACACGCCATCCTTTCCGGGGCGGGAGGTAATACGGACCTTTCCTGCGTCTGTTTCAACAACTGCACCCTTGGTGAGAATGTTTCTTCGAACATAGTTGACATCTGCTGGGCTGTCAACTACTGTGACAACCTTTGCCTGCTTTGTGACACCCTTGCTTGGGTCATTGACATTGACAACCTGATCTGATAGGATACGAACGGTACGTGAACCTGAACGCTTGCGGTAAACTTTGCGAATAGGCTCGCCAATTGTTGCGAATTGCTTTTCTGATGCGATTTCAGTTCTGCGCTTGCCGCGGTAGCGGTTTGGACGCTTCAAGCGGCCGCCAGTAGGCTTGCGTCTTGAGATACCATGCCAGTGTGCCATCTTCATCCCTCTAGGATGCGGCCGACCTGCTTCCCTTATTTGAAAGCCGCGATTAACAATACCTAGCACCAATAGTGATTAAATAATCAAGCCGAGCCGATTTAATTGAGGATGAGGAAGATGATGGAAATTAGTATGGAACTTACCGATGAACCGGGTTCACTAGCAAAAGTAGCAGAGGCATTGGCCGAAGCGAACATCAATATTGAGACAATGTGCGCAATTGGAAGAGTAGCGCCAAACGTTGCACTGGTGACTGAACAGATCCCCCAAACAAGGGCCGTGTTGGATAATTTAGGAATTAAGTATACTGTGACTGAATTGATTAAGATGGTAATGCCAGACCAACCTGGAATTCTAGCTTCTTTCTCCCGTAGAATCGCTGATGCTGGAATCAATCTCAATTCAATTTACATTCTTTCTAAGTATCAAGGAGATACCGAGTTAGTATTCAGTGTTGATGATGTAGAAAAGGCAAGACAAGTGCTTAATCTGCACGAATCAGTGCCGCCTTGAATCATTCACAAGTTGCTGAGAAGTAACTGATTCTAGCCTCTTTGTCGTCTTTTAGCCACGCTTTTACTTCATCACCCAGAATTAGAGAACCTACTCCTGCTGGAGTGCCGGTGAAAATCAAGTCCCCTTCTTGCAAATTCTCCTTTTCTCTGAGTGCTGCTATCAGAGTATCAACTGAATGAATCATCAATGAGGTGTTTGAACTCTGTCTAAGTTCTCCATTTACAGTTAGGCCCAACTCATAATTTCCCAATTTGTAAGGAATCCATGTTCCAACAACTGCTGCTCCGGGAAACCCCTTTGCCTCAAGCCAAGAACTACCCTTGGACTTCGCCTCAGCCTGTATGGTTCGGTCTGTAGTATCACATCCAACAGCCATTAATAATGGTTCAAGATCCTTGCCCAGTTGTATAACCAACTCTACTTCATGCTCAATTTGATTTTCTGGATTTCCTATAGCCATGGCAACATTACCCCGATTATCAGCCTCTACTACTGCTATTGGTGGCATGAAGAAGAATAGGGGAGTAGTTGGAGCTATACCACCCATTTCTTCAGCATGTGCGTGGTAGTTTCTTCTAACGCCCCAAGCACCGTTCATGGTTTGGCCAAAGGGTGCTAGTTCTCAAGTTTGGCCTGTTAATCTATTCCGAGGGTTGAAGGATGGTCGGCTAACCCGAACATCCGTGGCGAAGGATTGGAAGATGAAGCAGCGCAAACCAGTGCGGCATAAGAAAATCCGTGGTTTGATTGGGCGCTTGGCCGAACCCTTGGGGCTTGAGGTTGACCTCTCTACTACTTTTTTGGAGCAGGCAGAGTATGGGCCTTGGTCACTATTGATTGTAGATAAATCTCCTTTGGCAATGGAAGTTTCATTTGATGAAGAAGGTGAGCGAATGGCATTCCCTACACTTCGAGGTTGCCTTGCTTGGAAGCCTGAAATGAAATGGTGTGAGGTTGACCATGGTGCAATTCCTTTCTTACTCAACGGAGCGGACTGTATGGCAGCAGGTATTCATTCCGCTTGCAAAACCATAGAAGAAGGTGATTTGATATGGATTCGAGACCAAGAACATGGTAAGCCGTTGGCTATTGGTTGGGCAACTATGAGTGCTGACGAAATGATTGCTGCAACTTCAGGAAAAGCAGTGAAGTCAATTCATCATGTTGGCGATGAGTTGTGGGAATTAGAACTGTAATCATTATAGCAATACTCAGTATCACTTACCACTGAATTTGTTAACAAATAAGGTTAGGTTTGATGAAGGAAGCCGCCCCCCGTATAACTATGAAGAGAGGTCTTGCACTAGCACTTTGCGCCCTGCTTCTTGTTCCGGCAGTCATGGCGAGTGAGGGTGGAGAGAACAAGGATTTAGATATTGAAGGGACTCAAATATCTGCAATTGATACCCCATCTGAATCTAGTGATGGAGAACAATTTGATATTACTGTGACTCTCAATCAAGAAAACAATGTAACAAGTGTTTCATGGACATGGCAGGTTTGCCTCAATAGTGGAGTGTGTCTTGCTCCAGTTCCTGAGGATTTAACATCATCAGATGAAGGTACTACATGGGTAACAAGTATGACGCCTGTTGAAGATCATTCTTACGTTAATTACAGAATTACTCTGAATCAAGAAGATGGCAACTCAACAACTTACCCAGAGTCGGGATGGGGTGGAAAAGTGTGGTCAGATTGTTGGATTGCAGGTGATACTTCAGGTGGAGATGGATGTGAGGCAGATGGTGGATTTTTGGGATTACCTGGATTCACTATGCTTGCATCTGTAACTATGATGGGTTTGGTAGCAATTGTAATTCGGCGCCGCAGATAGCAGGAATCTCTTAGACCCGCCCGAGTAGGCGAGGGTTACAGCGAGGTTGCTTGTATGTCAGGAAAGGTAACAAAAAAAGAAATCAATAGATTGAGAAGTAAATTTTCTTCAGATGATAAATCTAGAATTGTACAAAATGCTGTTACTACTACAACTGTTTCAGAAGTCGCACTTTCACGGGACATAATTGCTAACATTGACAATTCATATTCAACAAAAATTGATGACTGGAAGGTAACCAATCAGAAAGCATCTGGACGCTGTTGGCTTTTTGCCACATTAAACCTAATGCGACCTGGTGCAATGGAAAAAATGGGGTTGAAGGATTTTGAATTTTCACAAGCATTCGTTCATTTTTGGGATAAATTTGAGAGAGCTAACCACAATCTTGAGGCTATAATTGCTACATCAGACAGGCCATTGGATGACCGTACAATAGGATTCATACTTGACCATCCAAGTGAAGATGGCGGCCAATGGAATATGGCAATCAATGTAATCAACAAGCATGGTCTAGTTCCCAAATCGGCCTACCCTGAATCCCAATCATCCTCATCAACAGGTTGGATGAACATGAATTTAAGGCTTCTAATTCGCTCAATCGCATCTGAACTTCGTGGTATGATTGATGATGGCGGTTCTGTTAAAGATGCAAGAGAACACAAAAATAAGCGAATGGAAGATGTTTGGCAACTCCTATGCATTCATCTTGGAACTCCTCCAACTAGTTTTGATTGGCAGTGGCGAGATAAAGACAAGAAATTCCATTCTCGAGGTACAATGACTCCAGAAGAATTCAGAGATGAATTTGTTACTATCGATTTCAATGACTATGTCTGTTTAGTAAATGATCCTAGAAACCCTCAGATGCAAACATACACTGTTGACTTTTTACAAAATGTAGTGGGCGGTCCACCTGTAGAATACCTCAATATTTCAATTGATGAAATGAAAAATATAACCAGAAAAATCTTGGAGGATGGAACTACCGTTTGGATGGGTTGTGATGTAGGAAAACAGATGCATCGTAAACTCGGATTATGGGATGCTAAACTGTTTGAATTTGAAGAAATGTATGGTATTGAATTTGGCCTTAACAAGGAGGGGCGACTCAATTATCATCATTCACTAATGACTCATGCCATGTTGTTCACTGGAGTAGATGTCGATAAGAACGGCACACGACGATGGCGGGTAGAGAATTCATGGGGCACCAGTGGTGGAATTGATGGATATTACATGATGAATGATTCGTGGTTTGACGAGTATATGTTTGAGATTGCCGCACCAAAATCTTACCTTTCCAAAGAGATGGTCGCAGCGTTAGAAACTACACCTGTTGTACTTCCTGCTTGGGACCCAATGGGTTCACTAGCTTGTTCCGAATGTGGTACTGATAGCACAAAAGTCACTCAGTGAGCGTATAATGTTCACAAAGCCTGCTTAGTAATCTACGAGATTCAATACCCCATTGGATAATAGTCACCTCTGCAGAAGAGCGGTCTTTAGCGAGACTTCCACCAATAAACCCGGGAGAAGTCAAATCAGATGGGACAAGAGGGAGGTTCTCTGCATTGATTGTTAAGTCAACCCCGGATTCTGTAATTTTGGCTGTGAAATAATCTGCTACCTGTATGCAATCATCTTCTATTGAAATAATGACATCTGTAAGAATTGAGCGAAGGTGTCGAGCAATTACCTTCAGTAATTCACCTGGTACATCTTGTCCAACTGAAGTAGGTAGTCCTTCTTCATAAGCATCTGATGCGGCACCGTAAGCTCCGAGGAATGGCAGATCAGTATCGTGTTGAGCGAGTAAATCACCTAGCCCTCGTCCAAGTCCTTTCTTAGGGGTTGAGGGAGAGTCATCTTTTTTCGATGGCCCTTCACTCATTTGTTCCACCAAATCCCCATATTTCCATTAATCCTTCTGATAGAGCAGAATAATCCTTACCTCCAGCACTATTTGGGGCATGGATATGGATTGGAGTTCCGTGAGATGGCGCCTCTGCAAGACGGATGTTTCTGCGTATGGGTGGGTTGACCACCAAATCAGGGAATGTCTCTTTCACTTGTGCTGCAACTTGCCCATTCAACAAAGTTGGAGCGTGCATTGTCATAATTACAGCATCTACTCCTAGACGAGGATTTAGGCGATGACGTATTTCTCTGATGGTTGAAGCAAGTAAGGCTAGCCCTTCAAGGGCGAAATACTCTGTCTGGACAGGAATCACCACAGAGTCAGAAGCGACAAGAGCATTGATGCTGACAAGACCAAGAGATGGAGGGGTGTCGAGTAGAATCAAATCGTAATGGGGAAGTAACGCATCTAGGCCTTCTGTAAGTCGGCGCTCTCGACCTAATTGTGAAATGATTTCATCTTCTATTCCAACTAGGGAACGATCACCTACAACTAGATGCAGATTTTCTATTGCTGTGGCATGTCTAGTTCGGATTGAATTTTCAGGAGATGTCATCAGTGTATGAGTTCCAAAACGTATCCTTGATTTGTCAATACCAAATCCAGTGGCACAGTTACCTTGTGAATCACAATCAACGACAAGGACTTTGATGCCATTAATTGCAAGATGGGTTGCGATATTGATTACGGATGTGGTTTTTGCAACCCCCCCTTTTTGATTGATTACAGTCACCACACGCGCTCTGCCAGCAGGTGTTGGTTCTGCTCGTGGCAGATCTAGAGGTTCACGAATTTGTGCTTGACCTATGTCCCGTGGTTCAGGCATGGAAATTTCTTTTTCGACAAACTCAACATCAATTACAAGAGGTGCTGGAGTCGCCTCAGGAATTGGTTTATCTTGACCTTCCATTACACCACCTAATGACAGCGGCAACTCAAACACTATTGAGGGTGACGGGACAAAAAGTATAGAGAATCACGAATTTGTAGAGGTTTTCACCCAGCCGCCCATTCTTCCAGTTGTGCCATCAATAGCATAATTCAAAGAGTGATCTAGGCCATTCTCAGTCCAATCTCTTTCACCAAATACTACTACAGTTCCATCTTGATAACCTTCAAGCAAATCAAAAATATCACCAGCCTCCGGTGGAACAGTTAGGAAATATCCAATTGGTGCATCATTGCTTAGTTCACCATTTGGGGCAATATTAGCAGTAAGTCCAGGGTAACGTTCAGAATCAAGAAGTCTTGATTCAACCTGTTTTATCGTTGCAGATTTAGGGATGCTTTCTCTTCTGTGTGCGGGTTTATCTGCCTCATCGAAATTAGCTTTGTCTAATATGGAACAATTCTCGGCCCGTTGCTCAACTATTACCCAACCCGCATCATCGTCATTTACCCAAGAAACATTCCATTCAGTATTTCCATGATTTCTGTTATCGACTGCTTTGAAAACATAACCACCAGATGCAAGTGCTGTCGCAGCCTCTTCTGCTTCCAATGTGGAGTTCACAATACAAGAAACAGCCTCTTCTAATGGCCATGAACGTACAGTGGATTCATCTGGCATATGGTGGCCACTATTGCCCCAATTTTCACTAGGAGATAGAGCGCCAGAGTTTGAGCCGGGGCGATTTCCATAACCTGATTGCCAATCAATCATACCATCCCCCTCTGTAGAGGATGTTCGAGTCATAGTGTATTGAATACTGATTGAGCCTTCTGGCAATGCTCTATCAAGAACATAATCTGCTAGCATACCACATTCCGAAGAATCATAACGACTCTTCTCTAGTTTGATGTCTACTTGTTGTTGAACTGCCCATGGTGATGATGGTACGATATACAGAACCATGTGGACGCGCCCAATGCAATCCTCTACCTCTGTATGTTGCATATTGACCTGCAGACCTTTCTCACCACCCACAGATATTGCACTACCAACTATCCATTGCCAGTTTCCGCTAGTGCCAGTCTTTCCTTCTTCTAGCAGTGAGTTACCAAATAACGAAGTTGTTTCGACTGGTTTCAAAGGAAGCAATAATTCTGGCATGAGGTTTGAAAGCGAGTCTTCAGGTACACCAAATGATACAGCCTCGACACGAGTCTCATCACCTTGATTATCAAGACTGATTGATGAATGGGTGCTGAGTAATGCCTTACTCTGAATTTCTGTCCAAGATTTAGAATTCTGTGAAAGTGCATAACCTGAAATTGGACCTACTGGTACTGAGCACATTCCTTCCGAAGAATCTCCAAGCCAAGTTTTGGATGATATGCTTGCAGTTAGGTCGTGTGTGAGTTCCTGTTCAACAGCCAGAAAAGTTAGTCCATATGCATCTCTAGCTTGTACAGCACCGGTCAATTTTGAATCTGAAGAATCAAGTAATTCGCTACTATCTCCTCGTTTAACATCTATATCCCCAGTTCCTGCAAACTCTACATGAAATTCTTCACATACCTCTGAAAGTGCTCCGTTGAGATTGTCATCCAACTCGCGGATCATGGATTCACCTTCAACATCAAATGAGCCGCTAGAAATTGTGAACTCCATTCTGTCACCATACTCAATTGGTGTTGCTACGAATGGACTGAGATTGCTAGTCCAATACCAATAGCCGCCACCTGTGATAATTAATACAACCAACAAAGTGGCAAGAACCCCTGGTTTTGATAATGTAGCAAGGAGATTTGTTTTTTCCAATCTAACAGTTCTTTGAGTTTGAATAGGCTCAAGGATTTCATCCTCTTCATCCTCAAATAGTTCAGCCTCGAAAATCTCGGCATCCAAAATTTCTGCTTCGTACGGCTCATCTTCTGGAATAATGAATGTCTCATCTTCTACTTCAGAATCAAGTACTTCAGCCTCAAGAACTTCTTCCTCAAGAGTAAGTTCAGGACTCTCATCATCCTCTTCAAGAATTAGGATATCGTCATCAGAAGCAGTCGCTTCCAATAAGCGGTCAACGAGTTCCTGTTTACGTCCTGAAACCTTCAATCCTTTCTCTTTGCACATCTCTTTCAAGGTGGTTACAGTCATGGCTACTAGTTCAGCGGCGGTAGGTGAAGAATCTGCAACCATTCTGTGACCCAAGTTGATTGGGGCCCCTTGAGGCTTTCAACCCCTTCGGCTATTTGTAGATGAATGAAGGCGTGTTCAAGACAATAGCAGAATTACCATAATTCTCTCGTAGAGAGAAAAATTAGACCCACAACTACTCTTTTTGCATTGCTTCGGCTTGCCGTTGCCACTCAATCTGTTCATCACTCCAGCCAAAGGCTCGAAGTTCATCATCAGTGTATTCGGGTTCTGCTGATGCAGCCTCCTCCTCTACAGCTTCTTCTACAACAGGAGGTTCAGAAACTTCTGGGGTAGGCGCGGTTTCATCTTCGGTAGTAGTTCCTACTTCTGTTGGTGGGCTTGAATCAGCATCATCCGTCAAATCTTCATCTACTGCATCAGCGGTTTCTGACATTGCACCTCTCTCTTCCTCAGCCTGCTCTAACACTTCTTCTTCTGTGGATTGGCGGTCTGGCTTGTCAGGTTGTGCAACTGATTTCCATGCTTTGCCCGCTTTGTGTGCACCAATGCCAGCAAAAATAGCCATAAATCCCATGAGGCCTGATAATGGGGCAAAGATAGGCTGATTCCAATGTGCAGTTACCTCAGCATCAATAGTTGCTCTAAATCCAGAATCCTCTGGCGGGTTATCGTATCGGAATATTAGGCAATACTTTCCAGGAGGTACCTCAAATTCAACAGTCACTTCAGTTCCAATTAACATTGGAGTAATCGATGAATATCGGTAACGGTCAGAAAGATCATCCATAGGTTTGCCCATTACTTCACCACATGTAGAGGTGTAGAGGGCGATTCTGAAGCCAGTATCTGCACCATCTTGGCGATAACTGACTAGACGGACTTCTACAGGCACAGTAGTTACACCTTCAATATCTAGAGGGATACCGGGCAGAGCTAAATCAAAGTCGAATTGACCTGTAAATTCATCACTTCCATCCCAAATTTTTGCATCCATTAATTTTTCATCATCCTTATCCCAAGCAGCTGGGTGATTAGGATCGTTACGTTCCATGATGTTCTGTTCTGTGCTAAACTCATGTGGATTGTTTGAAACATCACCATAGGTTATTGGCCATAGTGCGGCAACACCAAACACTACCATGAACAGAAGAATTAGAATAACATTGTTACGTTTGTTGTTTTTTAGTTGCTTCAAATCGGTAGCCTTGTCTCGTCTGTCAAGTTCTTTCTGACGCACTACATTCTGTTCGGTAAGATTGTCAAATGCTCCATCTTCCATATCTGATTGGTTTGAAAATGGAGTGGCTAGAGATTTTTTTGGTGGCCCCCTAACTTGTTTAGGGGGTCCTCTAACAGCAGGTGGGCCTGAAGGTCCAGCAGATGGTGGACCAGAGGGACCGGAAGAGGGAGGGCCAGAAGGCCCCGCACTTGGTGGGCCCGAGGGGCCTGCTGCAGGGGGGCCTGTAGGACCTGCTTCCATGATAGGGGCAGTGCGGGTTTGATTATGAACGCGCCGCAGATTGATAATCTCTATAAATCAACAATTAAATTGTATATTTGATAATAAAATAAAGAAAAAGAAGGTGGATTCTAGTTTAATTCAATCCATAGCACTCAAAAAAGATGGGGGGTACGGCCGCTTCATGTCAGTACGCTTGGCTATACTATCTCGCGGCCCGCGACTGTATAGTACGCGCCGGCTTGTGGAGGAAGCTGAGAAGCATGATTGCTATGTTGAAGTCCTTGACCCAATGCGCCTTAGCATCACAGTGGCAAATGATGAGCCCAAGATTCTCAATGCTGGTTGGCCTGTAGAAGTAGATGCTGTAATTCCACGAATTGGATTTTCAATTACTCATCATGGGGTTGCTCTGATAAGACAATTTGAGAGATTGGGAATTTATGTGGCAAACAGTAGTGATGGAATTAGTCAAAGTAGAGACAAATTACATGCGACACAATTACTTACAAAAAATAGGATTCCAGTTCCAACCACTTGTTATGTTCGCACTTGGCAAGATGTTGAGAGGGCTTTGAATCAAGTTGGTGGAATGCCAATTGTCATCAAAGTGACTGAGGGCACTCAAGGAAGCGGAGTGTTTCTTGTTCATTCAGAAGACAAGGCTAGAGAATTAACCTACAAGTTACTCTCTGAAGGACATCACGTTCTTGTTCAGGAATACATTGAGGAAAGTCATGGTCGTGATGTTCGAGTCTTAGTGGTTGGCGGAAAGGTCGTTGCAGCAATGAGGAGGATCTCTAGAGGTAATGAATTCCGCTCAAATTACCACTTAAACGGCATTGTGGAAAAAATTGAACTACCTAAAGAATATGCTACGATAGCAACTAGAGCAGCACGTTTACTCGGACTTGATATTGCAGGCGTTGATTTGTTGGAAAGCAATCGAGGACCTCTAGTGCTTGAAGTAAATTCATCGCCAGGTCTAGAAGGAATTGAGGCAGCATCAGGAGTAAATGTGGCTGGTGCAATTATTGAGAACTGTATAGCTAATCAAGGATTTAGCACAATCAACCTTGACCAATTGCTACGAAGTCGGCCTGGTCACGGCGTTGTGAGTGTTTCAATCAGCCGTCATCCAATCCTAAATGGTAAACAAATAGGTGATGTATTCACTGATATTGATGAACAATTTGTATTTGCTGTTGCTCGTGAAGGCATGCATATCTGGAAACCAAGGCGCACTTTCACATTAAGACGGGGAGATGAAATTGTTTGCTATGGGGAAATAGACAAAATCCATCGTCAACTTGGCCCTTGGCTAGCACATTCTGTTGAGAAGGATAAGTTCAGTCCTTCAACAATGGAATTCAGTAGCGATTTTTTGTAAACGGCATTTTCCTAACCCGCGTTAGTTAGACGGATAATACCCTCCAGCCCGCGAAGCATTGATAGTCGAACAGGCTTAACCTCGCTTCCCTGCAAGGGGATGGGATAGGGCGTCACACCCGTGGCGCTAACGACGAAGAGAGGTTAGGATGTTACCGCAGAAAGATGAAAATGGACAGCCATGGGCTAATGCTGGAGAACGCCAGTATCTAGAGCGTTTCAGTGACGAAATTATTGGTCACGGTTTCACTTTACCAGCTAGGCTTTCTAGACTCAAGGATTTACCATTACTTGCTTGTTATCAACAGCAATTGAAATCTGAAAAGAAGAGTGAGCACACAGCTAGATCCTATTACATAGCTGCACGAAAACTTCTAACATCGCAACTACCTTTAGAAGATAAGATGAGCAATTTAGATGCAGAAGAAATGACAATGATTGAAGGCGTAGGGTTTCTTGATCCAAATAATGGCAGACTTGATGCCTTGTTACAATCAATTTCCCATTTGAAGCCGGCCACTGTAAATGCTAGATTAGCTGCAATCTCACACTTTCTCAAATGGATTGGGCACTCAATTCCAGAATGGGTTGTAAGGCCACAGAAAAGCAAGCGACTCCCTAGAACATTAACTAATCAGGAATTAGGAACTTTACTCAAAATTTGTAGGCAATCAGAAAATCCACTTGCTGAAGTGGTAGTGATTGTGTTTCTTGAAACAGGTCTACGTGTGAGTGAGTTATGTGCGCTAGATATTTGTGATATTGATTTGAATGATTTTTCTGCTACAGTATGGTCTGGCAAAGGTAACAAAGACAGGAAAGTTCTCTACACTAACCGAAGCAAGGAAGTGATTGAGAAATGGCTTCTCCACAAGAAATCAAGAAAAACTGATGACAAGGAGGCACTTTTCATCAATTCACGTGGTCATAGATTAACACAAAGAAATGTGCAGAAGATGATGGACAAACTTGCTGATGAAGCCGAAATCCCAAGGAGCAGACTTTCACCTCACACATTAAGACATAATTTTGCTACTGGTTTACTTGAGAGAGGGGCTGATATTGTGAGCATTCAAAGATTGTTGGGGCATGCTGACATCAGTACAACTCGAATCTATCTTGACATAACAGATCAGACCTTGAGAGAGGTTTACCGAAGAGCACAAGAAACCGATATTTTCGGCGACATTGATGAATAATATTTGTTCACTCACTTGTTCTTCTTTGCTTCCCTGCGCGTCATTTTTCCAGGCCCTTTCCACTCTTTTTCAGGTCTAATTTCATTACCTAAGTGTCCGGCAACAGGGCAAAATTTGCCAGAACGACACCTAGAGCAGTTGTCATGATGAGGTAATTCAACAGTCTTTCGCAAGCGACCATACTTGCGTCTCGGCACAACTTGTCAACCACAGCAGGTAGTCAATGAAGATGTTGCTTATGAATTAAGAAATTCTCTTGCCCAAGCATACTCTTCAACAGTAGATGGACTTGCACCTTCAATCCAACGCTTGTGGAATGCCTTCTTGCGTTTATCGGCGGTACTTTTTGCACCACGGCCTTGCTTTACTGCCTTTTTCAAAAGTTTAGATTTGTCAGACTTTGCTTCTATGTGAGTGGCACCTGTTGCATGTTCAGAACAAGATCTTAACTTGTCAGACAAATTTGAATCTTTTTGTTCAGTAGCTAGAACCAATCCGGGGCGTCTCTTAGCATCTCTGGCTGCTTTCTCTTCTGCCGCTGCTGCTTTTGCTGCTGCTGCTGCTTCGGCTGCTTTCTTCTTAGCCGCACGAGTTGCGGCTGCTTTCTTTGCTGATGCTTTTTTCTTCGCTGCTTTCTCAGCTTCTGCAGATGCTTCTTTTTTAGCAGCAATTGTAGCGGCTCTTTTTGCGGCGGCGAGTTTTTTCTTCGCAGCCGCTTCTGCCTCTGCAGCCGCTTTTGCTTTTGCAGCAGCATTCTTCTTGCGTGTAGCTGCTGCCTTCTTCTTGGCCGCTTCCTTCTTTGCAGCGGCAGCCGCTTCAGCCTTCGCTTTTGCTTTTGCAGCAGCATTCTTCTTACGTGTCGCTGCCGCTTTTTTAGCGGCTGCTGACTTCTTCTTGGCCGGTCCCGACTTCTTCGCCATGACACGCTAGGGGGCGTGTCTTTTATTCAGCCTTACGATTCAAAACTATCCTAAACCTAATGAAAGTGGAAGTATTTTTTTCAGCATTAAGCCTATCATAATGAAGTAACAATGATGCTTGAGTAGTAATCCGGATGATTTGAGGGGACCTAATGGGGGGGCAAGGAGTGGTTGGCGTTGATGCAACACGTAGTCACCTTTGGTGTCAGGTTAAACGCGGAAAACCCGAGATGAAAATCGATTCCGATAATCGACTTCGTCATATGAATTGGCCAGACAGCGCATCTACGGTTTTCTTAGGTGATATTTCTGATACACTGCTACGTTGTTTTGGGGCTCACGAACCCCCCATATTTACACAGCCACCCGGATTTGACCAACAGAAGTGGACAATGGTTGTGAAAGATTCGACTATGCGTGTCGAAGTGAAAAGCCGTTCATACTGGGGATTTGGATTATTCGATTCCTGTTTCCTAAATGAGTTGATAATTGATGGCCCCCTTGAAAGAAGAGCCCGATTTATCTTTGACTTAGTAGCATCTCTGGGTAGAAATCCATGGGAACCATTTGTTGGAATCATGTGGCGGAGAGCCACAAAAGCATCGGGTAGCCAGCACCTTGAAGCTTGGAAGGGGCTTGTCAAATATGCTCATGAACAGATGGATGAAGAAGCCCACAAATATGTTCAGCTTGTAGGGGAACTTGAGAGCAAGTTCGATGAGTTTTCTGAAAATGAATTTAAGAATTGGGATTTAAGTGCAGCCAAAGATTCTGTTGATGAAGCAAAAAAACAGATAGAAATAGCAAGAAATGCTCTACACGATAAGAACGCTGCTGGATTTGAAAGAGCCTTGGCAAGAGCAGAAGCGGCTTTGATTGAGGCAGACCCTACTACTGAAGTTACTAGAACTCCATTCCAAGAAGCGGATGACTTGTTGCTGGAATCTGCTCTTGAGATAGAAGAAGAAATGCTTGAGGAAAAGATACTGGTTCTCGAAGAGTTACCTGAAGAGGTGGAGCGCATCACACCTATTGAAGTTGGAACTTCAACTGCAGATGTTACTGCAGATGATTTGCTAGATGGATTGGATGATGAACCAACGGATGATGTTCCATTTGTTGATCTCACTGAATCAGAGTGATAATCTAACCAAAGAGGTTGTCCCACATCCACATCCAAGTGTTATCCCATTGTGTAGGTTGGTTAGCGATATAGACAACCACCGAGAATACAATGCAGACAGTGTAAATCATGCCTTTGCTAATTTGCCAAGCTTCGTCAGACTCTTCATCGAAGTACCGAATTAAACCAGCGGCTTGCTGGATATTCGGTCCCTTGGACTTCTTGTCTTTCTTGACTGCCATACAAAACGCCCGACCTGCCTCGCCTATATGAACGCGACGAATGAGATATTAATTCAAGGATCAATGGTTTCTACCAATACACAACCATCACTAAATTCTACAATTCGCGCAGCACAATCCATAGCTTCATTGAGATTTTTCGTCTCAAATAGAACCTTGCGCGCCCCAGCACTCGTTTGTAGAACTACTCTATGGCCTAGTTCTTTCAAAGTCTCTTCATCTACTGTTTGATAGACCCAAGAATCTTCTTCAACCTCTAATTGTGCCTCAACAGGAACCAAAGGACCCTGCTCAACTTGACTATCAACTGCCCGCTCATGAATTTCTTTGAAGCGGTTTCTAAGATCTCTAGTTTCCTCAAGGTTCTGAGTAGTTTTTTCTGCCCTTGACCTAGCGGCCTTGAATGCCTCTCTATTCGCTTTCGCTAACGTGCTCAATCTCTTCTGCCGCTTTACAGCAGGCTTGCTCTCATCTTTCATTTCGCATCCCATCTAGTTACCTCCCAAAAGCAGGCAACTGAGATGCAGGCGCACTGTCGGTGCTATAACCGTTGCAGGTGGCAATCACAAGAAAATGTGGATTTCACGACCTTATTCTTCTTCACCAAAATCATTAATTTTTCTTATTGGTTTGGCTAAGGCTAAGGCAGCGGTTGGAGTTACAACCATAGCAACCACGCCTGCGACAAAGCCGAGGTATAATCCACCCATAGCAAGATGGAATCCATACAAACCAAAGGCACTTAGGATTAGAAGTGATACTGATTCAAATCCCCGACGTTGAATAGAAAGATTCGCTCTCTTTTCCAAATGGGTAGCAAATATGGGTAATGTTGTCATTGAAACAAAAAGGCCCGGTACAAGCACAGCAGTTAATGGATCCCTGATAGTAAAGAAAGGAATTGCTAATGTTATGCCCAAGAAGAAGCCCCATGCTTCTGGTCGTGGCCTTGAATCAAGTCCCGCCATTGGCAATAATGAGCCGAGTAAACCTGCCACTGCAATTGGAAGCATTAGAGTTAGAGATAACCAAATGGCGGATGACAAACTGGCAACGCTAGGAAGTGGTTCTAGAATTATTATTCCTGAAATCATAGTGAAGAGAAAAGTGTGGCAATAAATGTACAACAATCCTAGCCACCGCCTTTCCCGTGCTTGCCCCCTAGTTGCATGCACTCTAATGAGGAGGTAAACGAAAAATGGCCAACCAAGTAGGAGCACTGCAAAAGAGGCACATATTGCTAGAGTTGTTTCATTTCCTAGTGCTAATGATTCAGAAAACAGTAACCATTCCCCAGATGTTGGTAGAACCCCTTGGAAAACAAGTAAAGGAACAAGGGTAAGTATGCCTGCTAATACTACCTGATTGATTTGTTCCAATAAGTCAATATTTTTCTGTGCTAATCTAGAAGTGAGGTGAATCCAAACACCTAATGATGAGCCAGAAAGTACCAGTAAAATGGAATTAACAGGTGAAAGAAGGGTTGCTTCTCCTATTGGTAGTGGTTCAGAATAAACTGCAAAGGAATTAGATGACATGAATGCTAGAAGCATGAATGGCCAAAGTAACCCATGCAAACGAAGTGTTGTAATTCTTTGATTAGCCTTAATCTCATCATCAAAAAGGGATGTATCGAAACCGAACCAATTTTCACAGATAATTGAACTTATAGAAAAGAAGAGAGGAATTGCTAACCAAGGGGCGCCTTCAGAGAAGAGGCTTGCTTGAACACGTTGCCAAATAGAGAAGTCCTCACCTCCAAAATTTGCTACATGGGCGTGAGTAAGGTTCAGGGTGTAATGAGACCAAGTCAAATCAATCATTACAATCCCAAGTAAAATCAGTGGAAGCAAGGTGAGCAGGCGATCGAGATGGCGGAGTTTTTCCAAATCTGCTGATTGTCTGCGAGATATTTCACGAAGCCACCAAGGTGCAGTCCATTGCATTAATGACCAAAGTAGAATGATGGTCAACAGAGTCGCTGAAAGACTGAATGCATCGCCACCACCCACTGCCATAATGGTCGGAAAGAGAGGTTACTCATGTGGTTAGCGCATACACAATCCTTGAGAGATGTAGCCGAGCAGGGCCACTTGTGGATTTCAGGGGGGTGTGTATATGAGCAAAGCGAATTGGCCTTCAGCACCCGATAGTGAACTGTGGAAATCGGTACAAACTTGGCGTGATGATGCCACCAATTGGCTCGAAATGGCACAACCACGTTTGCCGGAAACATTGAGAGTTAATCCACTAAGAATTGATATTAAGTGGACAGAAAATATTCTCCGCTCCTTAGGGGGTGTACCTATTCCTTGGCTTCCTAATGGGGGTGGAGGTGAAGGATGGCAGATGCCTTGGGTAAGAGGAAAGTGTGAGGATTTGGAATCAAAACTTCTAATCCGCGCTTTGCATGATAGCGGTAGAATCACACGTCAAGAGGCGGTGTCCATGATTCCGGTTAAATTGCTTGAATGCAGGCCCGGAGATCATATTCTAGACATGTGCGCTGCGCCTGGTAGTAAAGCTACACAACTATGTGAAGCAATTTCAGACGAGGGGGTTGTTGTTGCCAATGAATCTAATCCGGGGCGTGCCAATCTTTTGGTTTCTAACTCTAAGAGAGTTGGTGTGACTTCTATGATTGTTGCTCGCCATGATGGTAGGCATCTACCACGTTGCCCAAATCCAGGATTTGATAGAATATTAGTTGATGCACCCTGTTCAGGTAATGGGACTACGAGGAAAAACCCTGAGCTTTGGGATAGATGGACTGAGCAAGCAGGAAGAGGGCTTCAAACTTTACAGATTGAACTACTCAATAAAGCAGCAATGTTGCTTGCTCCAAATGGAAGAATGGTCTATTCAACATGTTCACTTGACCCCATAGAAAACGAGGCAGTAGTTGCTGAAATACTCCACACCTGTGATTTTCTTATTCTTGATGAAACTGGTATCACTGATTATTGTCCGGGGCTGGTTACGAGGCCGGGAATGACAGAATGGAATGGGATGGAAAGAAATGCTGCTCAATCTTTTGATAGTGACATGTTGGCAGAATTGACAAAATGCAAACGGATTTGGAATGATGAAAATGATTCTGGAGGATTCTTTGTTGCGGCTTTCAAGCACATAGGTGATAGTGAGGTTGCTGAAGCATTACTGAATGATTCGGAAATGGCTGAAAAGCCCCTGCGAGAACCACCTCAACCCAATAGAAACCAACAGATTCCTGCATCTTCAGAACTACTTCAGACCATTTCAAATGATTGGGGCGTGGAACCTGAAAAAATGTTCGTCCGTGGTAGTAAAATCTACACCATATCATATGAAATTCATGATTGGTTCTGGCTTGGTGAAAGAATGTTGAGGCGAGGGAAAAAATTACCCGGAGGGCATTGGCATCCATTTCAAATCATACAAGCAGGACTTCCAACTTGGGAATTGCGCAAGGGCATATTGCAGAGGCCCACCTCAAAAGGAATACACCTAACAGCCCCAAAATGTCAGGTGCATGTTCATGAAATTGGCCAAGAACTGTTGACTACAATTCTTACTAAAGGGGGCCAAAGTGTTGAAGAGGTGATTCAATCAATTCCCACTCTTGAAAATGAAAGATTGGGTGGGGTAGTACTACGCTTCACTAAAGAAGAGGTTACATGGTGGCTACCTGCATGGCTGGGTGGTAAGTTGACATTGATGATACCCGATGCCGAACGCCTTCTGCTCTCTCACTCCTTAGGGTTGGAGGTGATATCGTGAAGGTTCTTTCTTTTGTGATGGCTTTACTATTATTTATGATGGCACCAATCTCTCTTGGAATTGTTGAAGGGGGTAACTCTCAAAATATTACCACCGCAGTATTGGAATCATTTATTGACGAAACAGAATGTAATCTTGATGACGCTTCGAAAAACGATGTACGGCTAAACTGGGCTTATGGTGATGGAAGTACACTTGCAGGGCAACAAAGAGCAACAGCACTTGGAGCTGAAAGGTGTTCATCATGGGTTAATGGCGAGGTTGCTTCCAATAATGCAAGTGAGTTGTTTCAATTAGTTGAAGTTACTTTGGAAGTAGACGCACATTTTCCATCTGAATCCACAGATGTACAAGAAGGTGGTGAAGATATTATTCCAGGATTGTATCTATCTGCTCAGATTGTACCATTGGAAGACCTTGAGGAATCACTCAATCTCAGATGGTTCATCACAGTTGACCACTCCCCTCTAGGGGAAGGGGTTGTTCACGACCTAGTGAAACATTACGGGTGGACTTCATCTTTCTATCATGATGAAGGAAATGTCACTAATTGGAGTCAGGAAATAAGTACGGAACGTCTGCAAGAGGATGGCATACCATTCTCAGCAGAAGATTTGTGGAGATTAGAAGTAGTAATTCTCTTCGTTGACGACCTTAATAACTCGATATATGGGGTTGATTCTGTACAGTTGCAAACACCTAGCAGCATTCCAGATACCGCTGGAATGTTACCTACTATTCTAATTGCTCTTGCAGTAATTGTTGGATTAATCATCATCATTCGTCAAGATCAACAAAGAGAGGTAGGGCTACCAAGATTGAGGGGAACTTTACTTCAAGATAAGAAGGGTTGGTATGCAGAGGTTGTAATTACTGCTGGCAAACGAGATGTGACATTAATGGGGGCGTATGCTGATGAGCCTTGGAAATTAGGAAAGGTCCCCAAACAGCAGTTAGTTGTAGCAGGAACTAGTAGAAATTTCACTGTCAAGTTAAGGTGCTCTGAGGATGCAACAACAGAGGCTCCTACACATTGGAAAGTAGAGGTTGAAGAACTGGGTGGTTGGGTTCTTGACTTAATTTTACCAGTTAGTTGAAAAATGAACGAATGTAACTCATATAATGATAACATGTGAATAACTGTTCATCTGAACAATAATATCGCTATTTTCCACGATAACGTTCAAATGCCGCCTGTAATCCGAGCCGACTCCGGGAGTGGTAAAATGGAGCTAGATGAGGTAGACAGAAAATTAATTTCAGCATTGCAAGTAGATGGACGGCTATCAATGAGGTCACTTGCAGAACAAGTTGGCGTCGCCCTTGGTACGGTTTCTAATCGACTTGGTAAATTAGAGGACAGCGGAGTCATTACAGGATATACCGCCAATCTTGACGCAGATAAAATTGGCTGGGAGATGACGGTGGTTGTGGGTCTTCAAATAATGAAAGGAGAATTGCTAGAAGTTCAAGAACTCATAGCATCGGATCCCCGCGTTTTTGCAGTCTATGATGTGACTGGTGAAATGGATAGTTTGGTATTTGCACGAGTTAGAGATAGAGATGACTTGGATGATTTTACTAAGACAGTTCTCTCCACTGATGGTGTGGCTCGCTCAACTACACATGTAGTACTCAATACTGTCAAGGAAATTAGTGTAACGCTTCCACCCGAATAGTTTGATTTTTTGCAAATATTGCCTCTGGATTCGCGTATATTCAAGTACGGTCAATTTGCGGTAGTTCCCTGTTGAGCGACTTGGAGAGTAATGAAGCGGGCGTTAGCGGGGTGGTTCTTGACCAAGATGAATGGAATCTGTTGCGTTATGATCTAGACATACGTTATCCACCTACCGATTACTGCCCCTTGCTACATTTCGGGCGCTGGCAAGACCAACCCCACCAACATTTACCAGCGTCTCGGCTAGCATCTAGTCATTGGAATGGACTATTGATTGCAGATGAAGTTGGATTGGGCAAAACTGTCTCAGCACTTCATGTTCTACGTCGTTTACATTCTATTGGAGAAGTTGGGGGTGTGATAATAGCCTGTCCGGGCGGCTTACGACTGAAATGGATTCAAGAGATGTTTCATAGATGTGACCTTGAAGGTTTTGAAGCTAATACTGGTGCAAAACTGCGTGAGGCATTTGAAAGGATTAGGCAAGGTGAATCAATAGTTGTAGTCACTAGCCATGGAATTCTAAGGCAACCAACATTGTTGCGTGAGTTGATGGAGGAGGGAGTTCCTGAAATGCTCCTAACTATTGTTGATGAGGCACACCACTGCCGAAACCCGCGCAGTCGCCTACATGATGCGGTTCAACTTCTAACACTTCATAGCAAACGCACTCTGTTCCTCACAGCAACTCCAGTCAATCTTTCAAATGAGGAATTATGGGTGCAACTCTCCCTTCTAGCACCTGATAGGTGGCCCGATTTCATGTCTTTTCAGAATACCATGAGACCAATGCGTTTACTCAATACATCATTGGATGCAGTGTCACAGACCATACCTGATTTAGCAGCGGCGGTTAAAGCATTGGATATGTTGGAATTGACGCCTGGTTTTACTGCTGACCCAAGATTGCGGGCCGCAATAGAGCTATGTCAAGACCCACTTGGTTGGACAGGAGAATCATTGGATAAGCAGAGAAGATTGTTGGCAGATTTACTACGGCAATTACGGCCACTAAATGAATTGATTGTGCGGACAAGAAAACGTGATCTTGAACTAGATTTAGCACGCCGCGATGCAATCACATTAGATGTACAATTAACTGAGGCTGAATGGAGATTGTATGAAGCAGCAAGAAGGTGGACATGGCATTTAATGCAACTGCGGCATCCTGATTCTGACCGTTTTGATTGGGCATTGGTTGTTCCTGAAAGAATGGCTAGTAGTTGTCTGCCTGCGTTTGCAAATCATGTCCGTACACAACTAAGAGATGCTGCTCGAAATGCATTTAATTTTGACACAGAGGGCGAAGACGAAGCAACTGATATTACAATTGATGAGGCAGAGCATAGAATTCTCGGTAGATTTGGTGATCTAGATGAACTAGTTATTGCCGCTGAAGAACTAGGTGGCTTTGACTCAAAATATGAAGCCTTGAAGAGATGGATTCTGGACTCATTAGAAAATGATGATGATGGTGGAGTGCTGCTATTCAGTCACTTCCGAGGTACGTTGAGTTACCTCAACGAACGCCTATGTGAAGAAGGTGTGAATTGTCAAGTGCTGAGTGGCCTTACGCCAATGGCTGAAAGAGAAGTATTACGCAATAAATTCGCTGATGGGGAAATTGATGTTCTATTATCAAGTGAAGTAGGTAGTGAAGGGTTGGACCAACAACACTGCCATCGTTTAGTAAACTATGATTTGCCATGGAATCCAATGCGAATCGAGCAGAGAATTGGGCGATTGGATAGATTTGGTCAAGAAGCAGAAGTTATCACTATACTCAACATTGCTGTTGAAGGGACAATCGATGCAGCAATCTTAGGTCGTCTTTTCCATAGGATTCGTCTCTTTGAAGATTCAATAGGGATGTTAGATCCATTACTAGGGAAAGCCATGAAAATGGTAGCACAAAATGAACTACATTCACCACGTTCAAGAAGGCTAGGCGATAGTGGGTATAGCCTTGTAGATGCTAGGGAATTAGCTGCTAATAATGCAGATGAAAACCTTGACAGCCTTCTGAATCAGCGTGAAAGATGGTTAGAAGAGCGGGCCAATGAAGAAAGAGAATGGCTGGGTAATGATCCTGGAATCAGAAAACTGAGAAACGATGCAATCAACATGGAACTGGGCATTTCTCCTGATGAACTTGTAGAATGGGTTAGTGCGCGTTTACAATTAAAAGATAGCATATCTAGGTTACATCATGCGGGTGGATTTTGGCAATTAATCCTCAGCGATGAGGTAGTGAAGGAATTGGCTTCAAGATGTGCAGATAAAAGTCGACCCGATTCACTAACTACCGGTTGGAAACAACGTATCGAAAGGTTAGCACAATCTGCCCCACCTCACATTATACCATTCACAATCACCCGTGATGAAGCTCGGGAAAAGAGTAATTTTGTCTATCTAGCACCGTGGCACCCAATCATCCAATGGTTACGTGAATCAATCAGTGGTGAACCTGATTTAGAGGCGGCCCTACCTGGGTGGAGAAATGCGGGGATTGCTCCTGTAATTCAACTCAAAGCAAAGAAACCTGATGATTGGAGTTCTGAAGGTACTACACTAGTCTGTCTTGATTGGGCTGTCGAAGGATTATCTAGGCACGCCGTTAGACGCTGGCTACTTCTTGATTCTGAAGGCTACCCACTTCCCGAACAACCATTGCATCCATGGAAAACAATCGACTGCATTGAGAAAACAATTTTCGAAGTCAAAGAAGAAGATGATATTGAACAATCTCTAGATAGAATGCATGGTTGGTTATTGGAAGATGAAAAAGCAAGGCTTGCCCCTCTACTTGATGAATTGCGCCATAATGTTCAGCGTTCATGGATGGAACGAATCGAAAGAGAACGTGAGCAGTTGAGATCTGCGGCATTGAGGGAGCAGCATGGTGGTCGAGCAGTTGATCATCGCTGGGCAAGAATGAAAAATGGCTTGATTGAAAAGTTAAGAAGAGAACTTGATGAAAGGATACTCCATCTAGAGAAAATTAGAGAAAGCCTACAAGCAGAACTGAGTGCAAGAATCATAATTCAGTTGGAGTGATTTATTCTTCATCATCCCATGATTCAGGATGGTGGAAACGCATCATGCTTTTTAGTTCACGAGCAAATGGTGCTAGCGATTCTACTGTTTTCCCTTCAAGTTTCATTGCTCTAACTAATTCCATTCTGGTTGTTTCATCAATGGACATATCCATCGCCTGTAAACGAACACTCATTTCATTCTGGATGCGACCACCGGTACGGTCCCAATCCATCAATAAAATAAGGGCAGGGCCGCCATCTAAGGGGTTATTACATCCATATGTTTCAAATAAATAAGCAACTAAACGACTTCTATCCCACCCTCGATTAAATTTCTCGATAGGTCCTGAAAAACCTAATTTTCTTAGTGCTATCACATCCTTATTTCCTTCAATAACAATTGGACATGCAAAACCATCTTTATCCAAAGGCAGGTTCCTGATTCTAGCCTCAGCCAAAGCCTTCCCTGCAATCTCAAAGCGTGCTTCCCTAGTGGAGTCACCCCCTACAGAATCACGGCGACGTTTCCAATCATTCCCTGATGCCATATTAATTCCCCATGATTGTATTGAGAATATTACTAACCTCTTCTTGAGTAATGCCAGATAATAGAATTCTCTTTCTTCTATCTTTAGAACCAGAATCAATATTTACAGAATCCTTCGGTAATTTTAGTAGGGTAGAAATGTAATCAATTAGTTCTGCATTAGCAGCACCTTTTATTGGTGCGGATTTTACTCTAACTTGTAATCGCTTTCGCCACTTATTAATTCCAATAATTTCTTGCTTTTGAGCGCCGGGTTGCAATTCAATGGCAATTGCGACCTCTTCATTAGATAGTGTTGTAATCACGCCATCCAAGCCAACCATACCTACACTTCCGATAACTGCCTACAACCTATTGCATGAAAGCAAAGCGGTCGAAAAGTAAAGAGAGGCCGAAGATATTGACCAAATCAACCATTGCGGGCTTCTAATTGTTCATCGATTACTCGATACAATTCCTCACGCCGTACTGGCTTGGGAACAAAAGCGTCACAACCCGCCGCATTCGCCTTACGTCTATCTTCTGGAGTTGAAAATGCTGTCACTGCTATTATTCTGCTATCACGAACTAATGGATGATCACGTATTGCCGTAGTCAATTGCAAACCATCAGTCCATGGAAGTTGAATATCCATGAAAATTAGATCAAACGCCCCAGTCTGCAAAGCTTCGAATGCTTGGTTCGCATCTTCAGCAACTTGAATATCAGTGATGTTCTTGCCTTTCAACATAGCAAGCAATAGTCGGACATTGACTTGATTGTCCTCAACTACTAACGCTCTGACGTCCATCAACCGGAGGCACACCGCCATTACAATTCAACCTTTGGCGAGATTCCCCCCTTTCAATTAAAAAAAAAGAGAAAAATACTTCAATTTATTGAAACAGATTGTGATTTACATTTGAGGCTTCTTGGCCTGTCCCTAACATGTAAGGGTGTGTTGTTTAGTTTTTGTATCGTTGCCGCGTATGTTCGGTTCGGAGAACGCTTAACTACGGTCTGCATTACGGCTAAACTAGAGGGATAGCCATGGCGGTTGGTGGTGAGGCATATAACGAATTATTTGACATATTTTTTGGATGGTCCATTGTAGTTGGAATCATCGTCTTCACTTGGTTAATACACCATTCATTTTTCTATCGCTCTAAAGAAGGCGAAACACCTAATGTTGACGGTATTACTGTTGGAGAATTTCCTAAAAGTTACCATAATACCCAATTAGAAATCACATGGGTAATTCTTCCTACCATACTAATTTTATATCTCACCTACATTTCTCTTGGGCCCGTATCTGATGTTTGGGAAGATCCCAGTGCTGTGGGTGTTGAAGGTGTAGATTACTATGAAGTTGGAATTACTGGTTCACAGTGGTTCTGGAATTTCGATTGTGGCAACTTGGCTGCTGACCTATGTGATGTTGGTGTTGATGATGAAACAGGATTAACAGTGTTGAGTGTGAAAAAGGATATTGTGTATAGATTCAATCTCACATCTACAGATGTAACACACTCACCTTACTTTGTACAATGGGGTGCAAAGGAAGATGCAGTCCCTGGATTGTACACTTCAATTTGGTTGACCCCTGACATCACTGGTGAATTTTTCATAGACTGTGCAGAGTATTGTGGAAATGACCACGCTTACATGACTGCAATTCTTGAGGTACACGAGTAAGGTGATTATGATGAAAATAAATACAAAAATATTTGGCATCGCCGCCCTACTAATTGCAGCATTGTTGTTAGCTCCGAGTCTTCAAGCATATCCTGTTGGGGTTGCTAATGTTGACAGTGGATGTACTTGTCACAGTGGAACTGCGAGCAATGACGTGTCACCATTTATGACATTAGGTAATGGAAGTGCATTGCCATCAGAGTATGTGGCAGGTGAAACTTATACTCTTTCTTTTGGTTTTACTGGAGGCCCTGGTGCCGAAGATAACCCAACTAGGGTAAATACTGGTGGATTCAATCTTGTAGCTAGTAATGGTGAATTAACAACACTAGATGATGCTACAAAGTTGATGGCAGGACAACTAACCCATACTGAATCAGGTAATGACCAAATGAATTGGACTGTTGAATGGACCGCCCCTAGCAGTGGTGATGCAAGTTTCCAATTAACTGTCAATTCTGTTAATGGTGATGGAACTTTTAGTGGTGATGACCATTGGGCTCAGTCAACATTTACCATGGATGCAGCAGGCGGGGGTGGGGAAGTTACTTCATCAAGTGCAGATGGAATTACAGTTCTGTTCTCAGCAATTCTGCTTGTAGTATTGTTGTTATTAGTTTCTGTAATTTATGTATTCTATCGCATGAGCCCTGACTCATTTAGTTGGGCTGCATTTGTACCATGGATTGCTGAATGGCTTACTAGTACAGATCACAAGAAAGTCGGAACTCTCTACTTTGTGGCGGGGCTCTTTTACTTCGTAGTTGGTGGCGTGATTGTCCTTTTGATTCGAATCCAACTTGCTGTACCTGGCAATGATTTCTTAACTAAGGATCAATACAATCAATTCTTCACATTACACGGTACTGTGATGATTTTCTTGGCAGCCATGCCGTTAATAAATGGGTTTGCTAATTGGATTGTCCCTCTCCAAATCGGAGCAAGAGATTTGGCATTCCCTCGAATCAATGCAATGGCATTTTGGCTTAACCCCGCTGGTTCTATTTTGATAATGTGCGGTGTGTTTTCTAGCACAGGGGCCGATGTTGGATGGACTGGATATCAACCACTCACGTCTTGGGTTTCTTCCCATCCGGGAACAACGTTTTGGCTAGGCGGCCAAATTATGCTCGTAGCATCTTCAACACTTGCTGGTATTAATTTCATTACTACAATTTGCACTATGCGAACCCCTAGTATGGGTTGGATGCAAATGCCATTATTTTCATGGTCGATATTGGTTTCAGTAATGTGCTTATTCCTTTCAATCCCTGCATTTGGTGTTGGTTTGCTTGAAGCCTTCTTAGATAGAACAATTGCAACAGCATTCTTCAATACATCAGCAGGCGGAGATCCTATTCTTTGGTCTCATCTGTTTTGGTATTTCGGACACCCTGAAGTATACGTTGTAATAATCCCTGCATTTGGTATTGTTTCTGAGGTTCTAGCAACCAGTTCACGCCGTTCAATTTTTGGATACAAATCAATGGTTTATGCCATGGCAGGAATTGGGTTTGTTTCCTTCATCGTGTATGGGCATCACATGCTAACTAGTGGAATGGCTCCTTGGCTACGATTCGTAATGATGTTGACAACAATGGTTGTTGCCGTTCCGACTGGAATTAAGATTTTCAATTGGTTGAAAACCATGCATGGTGGTTCCTTAGTTTATCGAACACACACACTATGGTCATTGGGATTCTTGGTTACTTTCACATTAGGTGGAATTTCAGGAATGTTTTTCCCCATCATCGCTATGAATACACATTTGCATGAAACTTACTTTGTAGTTGCGCATTTCCACTATGTACTAGTTGGAGGTGTTGTATTTGGATTATTTTCAGCAATTTACTATTGGTTCCCTAAAATGTGTGGAAAGATGATGAATGAAAAATTAGGAATGTTGCATTTCTTAATAGCTTTCGTTTCTTACAATGGATTGTTTTGGCCCATGCATAAATTAGGTCTTCTTGGTATGACTCGAAGACATCATACTTATTTCCTACAAACTAACGAATACAGTGATGTTATTGGAACATTACCTGCAGAGACAGCAGGTTGGAATATGTTCATCACAATTAATGCATTTATCTTTGGACTTTCAACATTGATTATGGTAGTGAACATGATACTTACACTTGTGAAGGGCAAAAAGGCACCTGCTGACCCATGGGGTGGTTGGTCCTTTGAGTGGCTAGTTACGTCACCCCCTCCTACACCATCATTTGATGAACTTCCAGTATTGTTTGATGTGAATGAAACTTCAGCACCTAAGAAAGAAAATTGGTTGATTAGATTAATGGTCCCAAATGATTCAAATGAGGAGGTGGTTGAATGAGCGCTGATGTTGATATAACAGAAGAGCGAATTGCAGAAATTATTGAGGAGAAGATGAAAGAATATACTGTGAGGAAAAAAACCCCTTCTCCAATAATTCATGATGATGACCATCATGATGACCATCACGGAAGTGCATGGGGGCCACATGATTGGGAACATGGTGCACCACACAATAGTTGGGCGCCAATTATCATGTCATTTGGAGTCACTATATTCCTATTCTCTTTTGCTTCTACTTTTGTAATGAATGATGACTTGAATAACACTGTTTTCAATGGTAATTACTTGCCAATGGTATTAGTTGGCTTTGCTATAATTTGTTCAGGATTAATGATTTGGTGGCGCCAAGATCTATCTTTTGATGGTCATTTCGAACCCAAATCTGCAGGAGCACCATTCCAGAATATCGATATTCGTAAAGTTGGAATGTGGGTATTCCTAATGTCTGAAATGATGATTTTCTCAAGTCTGTTTTCTACATACATCCGCTATCGCATGGGGACAGAATCTTGTCAAGTGATACTAGACA